>BNJU01003879.1_pt1 | contig 231579 bp, 237 predicted proteins | sample 8539281 | NCBI WGS metagenome assembly BNJU01 (sample SAMD00202456, study PRJDB9452) | human saliva metagenome | isolation source: human saliva | place: Japan | reverse complement strand
TGTGCGATTAGCGGTAACATTGATTACATTGGACGACTCTTGATTCTCATTAGTTGTCATATCTACCGCATAACCATTTACACTCATACTAAGTAACGCCATCATTGTGCCACATATACACGTTTATTCATTTCATTCACCATCCTATATGTTTTATTAAAACTATGTTAATTCTGTTAATTTGTAGCCTCCAAACTACAGTGGGCAATTTGGTTGTAGTGGATATGAACCTTCTCATATCCCACTACATAAACTGTAATTCATTTAATTCAATTTAGGCTCATTCCAAATATAATCATTATTCAAATTCATATCTTATATAAAAAACATCTGATTTAGGCTCTCCAGTTGTATTTGGTAGCACCACCGGACCTAGCCGCCAGTGCCAATGCATCATTATCAAGAAGGCTAGAACCACTACTCCTCTCAATTGCAGCACTTACATAATTACCTTCGCCATCAAAATAAACCCTAATGGTAACTGTCCCTGTAATTCCTCTACGTACAGCTTGTGCTGGCATGACTTTATTGGCATCTAAACTAGCAATATACCCAGAAGCATCAAAGTATCCCGAACCTTCCGTATCACTAGTCCCAGGATTGCCGTCCTGTGTACCAGGGCCGTCATTTGCTTTACCACCATTGCCAACGGGGCCACCACCTGGACCCTTAACATCACCGCTACCAGATATGCCTAACGGGTTATCCGTATTCCCTTTTAGGTTCACACTAGCTGTTTCATTGCCGCCTAAGTAGGGGTTAAGGTCTTTTAAACCCGGTGTCGGTTTCCCCGATAAATCCGGTAATACACTACCCGACTTACCGCCCGCAGCATTTTCTTTATCATCAGAGACAATTTTCTCTTGCTGTTTCTTCTCCTGCTCAGGAGGTTCCGGTTGCACCATGTCAAGATTGATGACCAAATCTTTCTTTGGCGTTTCTGGTGGTTTTATATGACCAAACCAATCGCCTACAACACCCCAGTATGCTAAATTGACCACCAATGCAGCTATAAAAGGAATGCCATATCGTTTACTCACCATATGATCACTTCCGTTCTGTCGCTACGCTGACAAATCGAGCACCACTCATCTTTAGATTATCCAAAATGCTAATAACATCCTTATACGCAATATCTTCAGATGCACGGACGATAAAAGCCTGTTGTGGTTCCTTCGCAACAATAGCTTGAATTTCATTGCCCAAATCATCAGGTTTAATTTCACGTTCATTCAGATACATCTTATGGGTAGCGGTTAAAGAAATAGTAATAGGCTCAATCGTTTTTGCTGTCGATGCAGATGCCTTTGGTAAGTTAAGAGGAATTTGTTCCTCAGTATTCATATACAACGTACTCATCATGAAAAATACGAGCAAGAAAAATACGATATCGATCATAGGTATAATCATGATGGTAGGTTCTTTTTGTATCCCTACTGAACTACGTTTCATCGTTGACTCCTAATATATAAATCCAAGATAGAACCTAATCGTTGTTCCAATTTTGCAATATCATAGTTGACCTTATCTGTGCACCAGCTGTGGATAGCTAATGCTACGATGGCTACTGAAAGCCCTGTAGCAGTGGCAATCAATGCTTCAGATACACCGCCAGTAATAACTGTAGGCGCCCCGATATCGCCACCAACGGCAGCGAAAGAACGAATCATACCCACTACTGTACCCAATAGGCCAAGTAATGGAGCCATTGTAACCATCATGCTAAGCCAGTTAAGACCGCGTTTTAAACGTTCATCCATATAACCTACTACATCGTGAAGGCGATTTTCCAAGCCTTCAAAATTATATACGGAATCTACAATCGGTGTTACAAATTGACTAAGTGCATCATCATTATTCTTAATCGCTTGTTCTAATGCAATCCAATCATTCGCATTACGACCTGCTTCAATGCTAGACGACAATTGTTGAATTTCACTGTCAATGCGACGATACATACGAATTCGCTCAAATAAAATCGTACATGCTGCCAACATAAATAAAACTAGCGGATACATGACTACGCCACCCGCATTAAAAAGATGAATTGCATACTCCATAATAACCTCCATACATTTTAAGATTTACAGTAATAACTTATACGCTAACAAGTGTTACAGCCCAACAAGTTAGTCATTAATCGATAAATTACGATTAATCTTCAATTAGTTTATTATTCCATAAAGCCATAGCTAGTACAATAAACCTATACCCTGTATGGGTATTCATATTCAATGTATTTTTATTGTATATATAACATATATAACGATTTTTTTCCATTCTATATAAACATATTTCTATTCAAGAAAAAAACAATAATTACACTCAAAAAAATTACATTCATTAACCTTGTGAATATAAAAAAAGCAGTCTATAGAACTTATTCCTATAGACTGCTTTTTCCAGTATTTATCAGTATTATCAGAGCTTATTATATATTGTTATGGAGTGCGCCTAAATACATATTTATTCTGTTTGTTTTGAGTTATGAATATTTTTTATAGCTTTATGAAACTGAGTATAATTATACTCACCTCCATAAATATAACAAGGCTTACAGAGGATGAATCACTCGTCCTCATTACATAATGTAACGCGCGTACCAATGTAACGCTCATATCAATTTAAAGTTCGCACCAATTTAACGATCGTACACCACTTGAGCCATGCTATAGATGCCTCGACCTACATGGTAGGTCTTTAGCTAGCATTGATTCATTAGATACGATGGCAATCTTTTTATTCTTTATGGCCTTGAGATTTGCTAGCGCTGGATCATTATAATAACTTGCATAAACCGCATCTCGATTATAGTCGGGTGCCCGTGTATCCATCGGCACGATAATAACATCAGGATCCGCCTTGATGAGGTCCGCCTTTGTGCCATAGTCAGTTAATCTTACACCCGATTTAATGGCTGCATTGTCTACCACTACATAGGTAAGCATATCGGCAACTAAGGTCTTTGATTTGCCATATAAACCATTTTGGTTATACACAGCAACGGTCTTCTTCGGTTCATCACGACGCGCAAAGCGAAGTGATTCTGTATCGCGAATGTAATTCATCATTGTACCGATGAGGCTTTCAGCCTTATCTTTTCTACCTAGTAATCGCCCTACATTTCGAGTTTGGTCTTCTACATCTTTCACAGTCTCAGGCGCTCTAAGCAAGGCTACCTTGATGCCCTTATCTCGCAAAGATCGAACTAGTTCTGTCGATCCATTCGCATCTTCAATGATAACAATATCTGGTTTTAATGCAGCAATGGCATTTACATTAGGTGCCACCCGTTGCTTAACAGTATTGGTAACTTGGTACGGCGCCTCTGTGCTAGCCACGACGGAATCACCGGCTAGTTCACTCACCAAATCCGCAGCATTAGGTCCTACTGCAACAATACGCTCCGCCTTATGGTCTAGCATGATGGTCTCACTCGTACCATCCACCATGGAGTAATGCCCTTTTGAGGTCAATAGTCCCCAAATACCACCACTCTTAAAATCCTGCCAAGAATGGTACATACCAAGTGCTGCTATCACTAGGCCCACAATACAAATGGTCAAAAAAATCATTAAACGTCGTAGTTGCACAAGCTCTCCTCCTATGCTTTCAAAATGATATGATGTACTCTTTGTAATGATCTACTCACCGTTATGATGTACTCACTATAAACTATCAACAGCGGCATATGACTTATATCGTTAATTCACCGGCACGCTTTGGTATTTTACAAAATTATCATACGACCAATCGCCATATAGCCATTTCGACATTTGCTGCATCCCAAAGTACATCCATGACGAATAGCTCATTATATGCATTTCATGAATAGGATATACATACCCCTTTTTAATGGCCGTCACATTTTGTAACTCAGGATCCTTAATAACCGCATTAAGATCTTCTTTATAGTCAGGCAATTTATCAATATATCGCGTTGGTACAAAAATAACATCTGGGTTGATGCGAAGTAAATCAGCTTTTGTCCCCATGTTTTCTTGCATGTTGAAAGTAGGGCTGCTCGCCCGATAGTCCCAAACATCAGATAGAACATTAGGATCCTTACCACGCTCTATGATTTTCAAGTTTCCTGCACCATCGATGCCATGAATCATTTCAATCATATCTCGAAGTACACCTGAACGATACAAACCATGCGTCGGATTATATAACACAATCACCGGTTTCACATCATTTTTATGAGGCTCCACCTGTTTTTTGACATTCATAACAGAACTATTAATCGAAGATTCTGCACTTGTACTGTTAAATAGCTTAGCCACTTGCTTCGTATTAAGGCTAATATCCTTCAGGCTATCTTTCATGGTGTAAATAAACACGGGAATACCCGCAGCACGCAACGATGCCACTAAGCCTGGCGGCGTTGTATCCGGTGCCACTACCACATCCGGTTCATAAGATTGTATAGATTCCACTGTAGGCTGCACACGGCCGTTTATAACAGCACCAGAGCTATAAGGAGATCCATCGGTGGCCACAACATAAGGTTCGCCGGCCACACTAACCAAGTCAACAGTCCCTGCCCCCAATGTGACAACACGGCGCACGTAATCGGGTACCACCATCACAGTATGTTGGCTATCCTCTATTTTCCGCTGATTAGCTGAGACCAACATACGGCCTATCACGCCATGCCTAGGTATGACATCACCTAGTAAATCTGGGGCCATCCCAATAAGTAGGCCGATAGCAAGACAAATTCCAAGCACTACATAAGGTAACAGAACCCATTTTTTAAACATAAGTAGTCTCTCTCCGTATATCACTTACGACTTATACGATTTTCATAGTAAAAGTACAAATTATTCTTTAGTAAAAATACGAATTATTTTTTACTAGATTTTTTCTTACTTGGTTTTGCTGCCTGTTTCCCTTTTGCTGGGCCTGCGGCTTTCACAAACGAGTTATTTAAATTTGTCGCCACCATAAGCGCCACATCCGCATTCGGTGTGGTCACGATAGATTGACCTGCTACGGTTACAGTGGGACCTGTGTAAAGAAGCACTGCTCGGCTGAATTTGACCATTATGATACAAGCGAGCCAATTTACCAGCCATGAAATAAGCCCGTTCTTCACCTGTATAACGACCGCTATTGGCAGGGCTATAGATATTCACATCATTTACAAACACAGCTCCATTATCGACGTTTACGTGATTACCGGAATAGGTATACATGCGATCGATATTGTCTTTCACACGACTGCTCGTCTTAGGATGATTATTAGGGGTAAATACTTGATTCAAACCTTCACGATACAAATCGCCATATTTGTTGCGAAGAACTGCCATAGAAGCAGCCGCACCGCCTACGTTATACGGGGATTCACTGAGAATTTGAAAACCCAATTCATCCGCTTTTTTCTCTTGGCTCATCGTAAATACTTGATTCGCCATATAATTGCCAGCAATATTAGATAAAATACCTACATCACCACTACCAGCAAGGCTTACAGCCGTAGATAGACCTACTTGTTTCTTAAGGCCATTAACGATGTCCTTGTGCTCACCATGCGCAATTTCATGGGCCATAACGTATGCTAGTTCATCGTCATCCAAAGCTCTAAGGCCCCTTGATTGACAGACATAACACGACCGATGGTAGCAAAAGCATTAAACTCGTCACTAGGGTTTGCATACACCACATAAGAACGCTTTACGCTAGGCGTTGCCACCAAGGTTTTCATGATACGTTCAACACGTGCTTGCGCCGCACTATCCTCTAAATAACCCGTTTGAGACTTAGCCCGAGCTAAACTTTCAGCCTGCCCTTCCGCAGAATTATCCATTTTATTAACCGCAGTCGATACATACGCAAAGGCTAAAGCGCCACCTGCCAATGTTTCTACGGCCCCTGCAGCCTCCACTGTTGCAGGTACAACAGTAGCTGTCGTTAGTGAAAGCCCCATAACAGCGGCTAACATAGTAGATTTAAATTTCTTATTCATATTGTATCCTCTCATTCTCTCAATCGAAGTAGAAGCAATTAATTTTTAGCATTCAATTCTATTGCAACTTTACCTTCTTTTGATACTTTAGAACCATGCGTATAACCAACCACATCAAAGCCAGCTTCTGCACATTGTTGGGCTATGCTTTCATAATTTTCATTCTTACCACGCGTACAAGTGGATAGATGAATAGTGGTAACACCATTTTTCTTGAAAGATTCTAATTTTTTCGTAAGATCTCCACCACTGTGAGAAAAGCCAATAAGCTCAGTTTCCTCATCTGCATAACGCTCAAAAGAATCAACTTTATTCATATATGCTTTTAAACAACCGCCACAAGAACAGCGCTGCATTGTATCCTCATTCACGAGGACCGCAATTTTTTTAGACATAAAACCTCCTGTCAAAACATTGTACGCAATAATTATACCATAATCAATATAAAACAATGTGTCTCAGGATACATTACTTACAAGAAACACCCTGATGTATGCCATTATACATCAGGGTGTTATATTACATAATAGCTTCTTCGCGGCCAAATTTACCGTTTATGTATTCCCCATAAGCGAGGAGAAGCTCTGTTTTATTTGTCATAACATATGGCCCTTGTTTTACCACTGGTTCATTGAGTGGTTCTCCAGCGAGAACGAAGATTTCAAGACCTTCATCACCAGACTCTACCTCAAAGCGCTCTCCATCATTGTTGAAAAGTACAAAGTCTCCAGATTCTATGCTTTCACCATTGGCACTACCTGTACCATTAATCACAAGAAAGCCTGTATTCCAAGTCATATTCTCAGAAATAGAGATCCATGAATTAGGTTGAAGTTTTAATTTGTAAATATTCATCGGTGTATGGGATTTAGCAGGACCTGTTATATGTCTGAAAGCACCGGTGTAAACGATAGCATCGATTGTTTCATCAAGAGATTGATACCGCCCCATTGTGGTAGCAGGTATATATTGATATGCAGGTGCATCATTTTTATGACGTTCAGGTAGATTTATCCATAATTGTAAAGCATGGAACAAACGTCCCCGCTTTGCATATTCTTTTTCATGAAATTCTTTGTGCAAAACACCACTAGCTGCAGTCATCCATTGCACATCACCAGAATGAATAACACCACTATTACCAGCTGCATCTTTATGTTCAATGGAGCCGGAAAAAGAAAATGTTACCGTTTCAAAGCCTTTATGGGGATGTGGAGTGTCACCTGTATCAAAAGGACTGGCCTCAAAATAATATGGCTCATTATAGTCGAGTAACAAAAATGGAGACATACGATCAAGCATAGGTGACTCATCGCTATCAGGGAAGTACTGACGTACTCTAAATCCAGTGCCTACCCAATGAATATCAGGAGCTTTAATAATTCTTTCAATTGTTCTTACAGGATTCATTCTATCACCTCTTAATCGAACAGGATTCATAATAGTTGTATTATATATGAATAGTTGCTCATATATCTTAATACTATTATATCTATTTTTTTCGATATGTCAAGAGGTGGGATATTAGAATAGTAATTTACATAAGTTTCGAGCTACTCAACTAGTTTACGATGCGATAACATAGGTGCTGCGCACCGCGGTATCGGTTAATTACAAGTATTTGAAGAAGCTCAACAGTTGTACGGTTCAGTAACATTGGTGCTTCGCACCGCGTTACTGGATGGATATGATTTGCCTCCTACCACTAGCCGCGGCTTCCTATCAATCCTCACTGTGGATTTCCCTTCTCTGCTTCGCAGCTCGGTAAATCTTACGTTCGGATGAAGGTGATGTGTGGCTCCCATGCGTCGCTACGCTCCTCTGTTAGGCCTCACACCCTACCTTTCCCAGATCCGTCTGACACGGACATATAGATAGATAATACTTGTACAACCTTGGCTGGAGACGGCTCTAGTAGATATGAAAGCTGTGCTCGTTAGAGCACAAAAATAGAGGGCCAACCCTTTAGGGTTGACCCTCTATTTTATGCTTAATCAGCGGCTTCCTATCCTCCCAGGCCGTCTCCAGCCAAGTACTTTCGGCGTTTATGAGCTTAACTACTGTGTTCGAGATGGGAACAGGTGGATCCTCATAGCTATCGCCACTGAATCTGTCAGAGTTTGTACTCTGAAAACCACATAGAAGTTATATATATTTGTTGCACATGTCTGCTTAATGTTTTTAGTTAAGTAAAGCCCTCGATCTATTAGTACCAGTCAGCTCCAAACCTCACGGCTCTTCCACACCTGGCCTATCAACCATGTCGTCTACATGGGATCTTACTAGCTTATGCTATGAGAAACCTCATCTCAAGGCTGGTTTCACGCTTAGATGCTTTCAGCGTTTATCCGTCCCGAACGTAGCTACCCAACTGTACCCTTGGCAGGATAATTGGTACACCAGCGGTTCGTCCACTCCGGTCCTCTCGTACTAGGAGCAGCCCCCTTCAAGTTTCTTGCGCCCGCGATGGATAGGGACCGAACTGTCTCACGACGTTCTGAACCCAGCTCACGTACCACTTTAATCGGCGAACAGCCGAACCCTTGGGACCTACTTCAGCCCCAGGATGTGATGAGCCGACATCGAGGTGCCAAACCTCCCCGTCGATATGGACTCTTGGGAGAGATTAGCCTGTTATCCCCAGGGTAGCTTTTATCCGTTGAGCGATGGCCCTTCCACTCGGCACCACCGGATCACTAAGCCCGACTTTCGTCCCTGCTCGACCTGTCCGTCTCGCAGTCAAGCTCCCTTCTGCCTTTACACTCTTCGAGCGATTTCCGTCCGCTCTGAGGGAACCTTTGGGCGCCTCCGTTACTCTTTTAGGAGGCGACCGCCCCAGTCAAACTGCCCGCCTAAGACTGTCCGGCCGGTCGTTACTCGGCCCGTTAGAAATCAATTAATGAAAGGGTGGTATCCCAACAGTGACTCCTCTAAAACTGGCGTCCTAGATTCTACGTCTCCCACCTATCCTGTACATTCATTAACTAAGTTCAATCTTAGGTTGCAGTAAAGCTCCATGGGGTCTTTCTGTCCAGTCGCGGGTAACCTGCATCTTCACAGGTACTTCAATTTCACCGGGTCCCTCGTTGAGACAGTGCGCAAGTCGTTACACCTTTCGTGCGGGTCGGAACTTACCCGACAAGGAATTTCGCTACCTTAGGACCGTTATAGTTACGGCCGCCGTTTACTGGGGCTTCAATTCAGAGCTTCGACCGAAGTCTAACCCCTCCTCTTAACCTTCCAGCACCGGGCAGGTGTCAGCACCTATACATCAGCTTTCGCTTTAGCAGGCACCTGTGTTTGTGGTAAACAGTCGCTTGCGCCTCTCTTGTGCCACTCATTCATGCTCCACGCGTTACTGCCCTTCACACTACATGAGTCCTCCTTTTCCCGAAGTTACGGAGGCATTTTGCCGAGTTCCTTAACGAGGGTTTTCCCGCGCACCTTAGGATTCTCTCCCCGCCTACCTGTGTCGGTTTTGGTACGGGCGATGTGTCTCTACCTAGAAGCTTTTCTCGACAGTGTAGGATCAATCACTTCGCTGTAAACAGCTCGTCATCACATCTCAGCTTTTAGAGCTACGGATTTGCCTATAGCTCAACCTACATGCTTAAACACGCACTTCCAATCGCGTGCTGACCTACCTTACTGTGTCACTCCTTCGATCAAACGATTCACACCGGTACAGGAATTTCAACCTGTTGTCCATCGCCTACGCTTTTCCGCCTCGGCTTAGGTCCCGACTTACCCTGAGACGACGATCGTTGCTCAGGAACCCTTAGGCTTTCGGTGGAATGGATTCTCACCATTCTTTTCGCTACTCATACCGACATTCTCACTTCTCATCAGTCCACAACTCCTTACGGTACTGCTTCAGCCCGATGAGAACGCTCCCCTACCCATATACATTGCTGCATATGACACGACTTCGGTTTTACACTTTAGCCCCGGACATCTTCGGCGCAGAGTCTCTCGACCAGTGAGCTATTACGCACTCTTTAAATGGTGGCTGCTTCTAAGCCAACATCCTGGTTGTTTTGGAAACTCCACATCCTTCGCCACTTAGTGTAACATTTGGGGACCTTAGTCGGTGTTCTGGGCTGTTTCCCTCTTGACAATGGACCTTATCATTCACTGTCTGACTCCCGAGTATAAGTATAGCCATTCGTAGTTTGACTAGGTTCGGTAACCGGTATGGCCCCTAGCCCGATCAGTGCTCTACCGCCTATACTCTCAACCTCGAGGCTAGCCCTAAAGCTATTTCGGGGAGAACCAGCTATCTCCGTGTTCGATTGGCATTTCACCCCTATCCACAACTCATCCCAAAAGCTTTTTCAACGCTCACGAGTTCGGTCCTCCACACAATTTTACCTGTGCTTCAACCTGGCCATGGATAGATCACTACGGTTTCGGGTCTACTATTACTAACTGAACGCCCTGTTCAGACTCGCTTTCGCTGCGGCTCCATGTTTTCCACTTAACCTCGCTAGCAACAGTAACTCGTCGGTTCATTCTTCAATAGGCACGCCGTCGTCCTGATATATATACAGACTTCGACTGTTTGTAGACATACGGTTTCAGGTTCTCTTTCACTCCCCGCCAGGGGTTCTTTTCACCTTTCCCTCACGGTACTATGCGCTATCGGTCGATATCAGTATTTTGGCTTGGAGGGTGGTCCCCCCTGCTTCCCACAAGGTTTCACGTGTCTCGTGGTACTCTGGATACAGTCCCATGTATGCAAGGTTTCGATTACAGGGCTTTCACCTTCTGCGGCTATGCTTTCCAGCATGATTCTTCTACCTCATTTACACTTGATGACTGTCCTCAACCCCGGTGCGGTTGCCCGCTCCGGTTTGGCCTCTTTCCCGTTCGCTCGCCGCTACTAAGAAAATCTCGTTTGATTACTTTTCCTCTGGGTAATTAGATGTTTCAGTTCCCCAGGTGCCCTCCTCATACTCAAAGGTATGGGTGACAGTGCATAACCACTGCCGGGTTCCCCATTCGAAAATCTACGGGTCAAAGGTTGCTTGCACCTCTCCGTAGCTTATCGCAACTACCGCGTCCTTCTTCGGCTGATATCGCCAAGGCATCCACCGTACGCCCTTAAAAATCTTTACTTATTTTTACGCCATAATTTTGCGACTATCTTCGTTGTACTGCATTCAGCTCATCTTGCGTATACAAATACGCGGCGATTTCGCTTCATTGGTACGCCTCGATATTCATCAAATTCTGACGAAAATCAATTTGATTTTTAGACATGCATTAGATACATTGTCGTTTATTTTGTAGCCGTACATTTTCATGTACGTCACCATTAAGTCAGAGAATTATTTCCTATGTGCTCGGGTCAACCTACTTAGAAATTCTAAGAGATGACCTTACAAATATATATAATTATCTTCTATGCAGTTTTCAAAGAACAAAAACTTATGAGAGTCTTTACAGATCTCTCAAAACCGAACAATGTAGGTTGTAAGTACAGCTAGCGCATATGCTACGTCTACTTACTGGCCAAAGTGTCGACCTAAGTGACATCCAAGCTCTTGGCTCGGTGTATGTCTCCCTAGAAAGGAGGTGATCCAGCCGCACCTTCCGATACGGCTACCTTGTTACGACTTCACCCCAATCATCGACTTTACCTTAGACGGCTGGCTCCCGAAGGTTACCCCACCGGCTTTGGGCACTTCCGACTTTCGTGGTGTGACGGGCGGTGTGTACAAGGCCCGGGAACGTATTCACCGCAGTATGCTGACCTGCGATTACTAGCGATTCCGACTTCACGTAGGCGAGTTGCAGCCTACGATCCGAACTGAGAGAGTGTTTCTCGGGTTTGCTCCATCTCGCGATCTCGCTTCCGTCTATTAACTCCCATTGTAGTACGTGTGTAGCCCAGGTCATAAGGGGCATGATGATTTGACGTCATCCCCGCCTTCCTCCGCATTGTCTGCGGCAGTCTCTCATGAGTTCCCACCCGAAGTGCTGGCAACATAAGATAGGGGTTGCGCTCGTTGCGGGACTTAACCCAACATCTCACGACACGAGCTGACGACAACCGTGCACCACCTGTTTTCTGGCTTCCGAAGAAGAGGAACTATCTCTAGTTCTGTCCATCAATGTCAAGACCTGGTAAGGTTCTTCGCGTTGCGTCGAATTAAACCACATACTCCACCGCTTGTGCGGGCCCCCGTCAATTCCTTTGAGTTTCAACCTTGCGGTCGTACTCCCCAGGCGGGGTACTTATTGCGTTAACTCCGGCACAGAAGGGGTCGATACCTCCTACACCTAGTACCCATCGTTTACGGCCAGGACTACCGGGGTATCTAATCCCGTTCGCTCCCCTGGCTTTCGCGCCTCAGCGTCAGTTTTCGTCCAGAAAGTCGCCTTCGCCACTGGTGTTCTTCCTAATATCTACGCATTTCACCGCTACACTAGGAATTCCACTTTCCTCTCCGATACTCTAGATCAGCAGTTTCCATCCCATCACGGGGTTAAGCCCCGAACTTTTAAGACAGACTGACTGATCCGCCTGCGCGCGCTTTACGCCCAATAATTCCGGACAACGCTTGCCACCTACGTATTACCGCGGCTGCTGGCACGTAGTTAGCCGTGGCTTTCTATTCCGGTACCGTCAATCCTTCTAACTATTCGCAAGAAGGCCTTTCGTCCCGATTAACAGAGCTTTACAACCCGAAGGCCGTCATCACTCACGCGGCGTTGCTCCGTCAGACTTTCGTCCATTGCGGAAGATTCCCCACTGCTGCCTCCCGTAGGAGTCTGGGCCGTGTCTCAGTCCCAATGTGGCCGTTCATCCTCTCAGACCGGCTACTGATCATCGCCTTGGTGGGCCGTTACCCCTCCAACTAGCTAATCAGACGCAATCCCCTCCTTCAGTGATAGCTTATAAATAGAGGCCACCTTTCATCCATCCTCGATGCCGAGATTGGATCGTATGCGGTATTAGCAGTCGTTTCCAACTGTTGTCCCCCTCTGAAGGGCAGGTTGATTACGCGTTACTCACCCGTTCGCCACTAAGATTCTTAGAAGCAAGCTTCCAAGTCTCTTCGTTCGACTTGCATGTGTTAAGCACGCCGCCAGCGTTCGTCCTGAGCCAGGATCAAACTCTCCAAGATATCTTGAAGCTATTTGAATAGCTCATTATGTGTTGTCGTTACATGTATGTAACTTTGAATTATGGTTGGTTTTGACTATGTCAAAACCCGCACTCTGGCATATGTTCAATCATATTGATTGATTACCTATCATTGTTCAGTTTTCAAAGATCTGTACCAGTTGGACCAGATATTATCTAGCTCAGAAGCACTTTTTAGTTAAAGCGTTTCGTCAACTGGCGACTAGATTATAATAACATGTTGTCATTTTCATGTCAACACCTTTTTATAATCTTTTTTAGAATTTTGTAATCACCATCGTTTGAGGGGATTACATAAAAATCCTAAAATCGACTAATGGAAAACCTAGATGTTATCTACTGTTTCCTCATTAAGAAACAGTCGCTTCAACGACTGTATGGTTATTATAGTACAAACAAAGAATCAGTGCAACCCTTAATTTTAAAAATAATTGAAACTTTTTACATGTTTTTCCGTATAATGTATCTAATTATTTTTCAATCTACTATATGTAGTACAATGAGCTATCATTTAATCTCATTCTATAGTCTATAAATACAATATATGCTATTTCAGTGATTAACACTAATTATATTTATTACATAATCTATATAAAACAAATAACGCCACCAGAAGGTGGCGTTATTTGTATAAGGATTATTTATGCCCTAGTTAGGGGTTCTAGGGGATATACGGCCCCTATATCACCATATGAGGGGCCATATATTGTTTCATATGTATAAAGATATACGATTGCGATATTACTGCTGAATTGCTTTGCGCAAATCAATAGTATGAGGCGCGGAAGGTTCCATTGGCTCATTAATCGCTTTGCGAAGATCTACTTTAGCTTCTTCTTCTTTAGTAGGTTCTTCACTTGCTTTGTTTTTAACAGTTTCTTTAGCTGCGTACCAAATTGTTTCATTCATCATGTGACGAAGATCTTCATTGTTTACATGTTCTTGGTCTTGCGCCATGATATCCAAAATAGCGTCTTCCAAAGCACTAGCTTCTTCAGCAGTCATAGGACCACCGATTTCTTTTTGTCTTTGAATAACAGCGTTGATTTGGTCTACCATACCACGCAATACGTTGAAACCGTAGCTATTTACGAAACCACTTTTTTCATTATATTTTGGCATATCAAAGAATTCGTATTCATTTTTGTTACGGTTTTCACCATTCCAATTGAATGCGACTTCAAAGCCATGGACACGACCCAAAGAATGTGTACGGAAGTAATCCGCATAGTTGTGTTTATCTTTGGAATGTAACCATTTAGTTTCAGCTTTAGTCAATTTTTCATGATTATCATGCTTAACTTTAGCTGTTGTGTAATTAACTTCTGCATTTCTCCATGCATCCACATATGTATGTAATGCTTGTACTGTTTGCGGACTAGCCACAGGTACAAGAACTACAGAACCTACAGTCGGAGTCATGATAGGGTTTTTTAAGATTAAATTATCATCATATGTTGGAGCGCCCGCAGCATAACCAGTAACGGATGCAACGCTCATAATTGCAGCTGCTGTGAAAGCAAGCATTGTAGATTTTTTCATATCTATTCCTCTTTTCATTGTCGAATATAAGCGATGGTGGAAGGATTCCTTACGGAACCCTTCGACCTTTGTATCTTATTACATACCTAATCTAGCCATCATAGCAGCCATTTGAGCTTTCAATTGGTCTACTTCGTTTTGTAAGCCAGCGTTTTGAGCTTTAATTTGTTCATTTTCAGCTTTCAAATCAGATACTTCGCCTTTTAATCCGGCATTTTGAGCTTTCATAGAAGCCACTTCAGTTTGCATTGCGTATGTGGAACTGATAGGTCCTTTGCGGTAGCGATCAGCTACTGCACCTTCGCTATCACGGTTGCCAATTTTCCAAGTTACACCAGCGTTAGCCATCATATGGCTAGAGCCGCCAGCCCAGGAAATGCCACCATGGAACATTGTGGACTCGTTTTTGTAATGAGCTACGCCCAATGCCAATGCGGAGTTACCACGGTAGTTACCATAACCAGCCATGATTTGAGTTGGTTCCATTGGATCATATTGCATAGGTTTCAATGCAGACAATGCTGCACCTTGTGCACCTACAAGACCAATTTCTTCATTCAAGATATTTACACGAGGGTCGTTAACACCTTTAACGGAAAGGTCATAGTTGTAACCGCCTTGACCATTGTCTGTTCTGTTTAATGTTACAGAGTGGTCTTCGGAAGTTAATGTAGTACGGGAGCCTTTCAATTGGTCAACGTTAACACCATCAGTACCAGCAATACCAGGAGCAAGATTTACAATTCTATTGTTTTCTAAACTCAAGTTACCGCCATGAACTTCAAATGCAGGGGTTACAGGAGCACGATCACCAGGAACACTACCAGGGTTGGAGTTGATTCTAAGTGTTGCACCACCATTGCTAATGGATGTGATTTCAGTCAAGTCATGAGCCAAGCTGTAAGTGATGGAGTTATCAATCTTATCGTCACCTTCAACTGGTTTACGTTCAACAACCATGTTGTCGCCAGCGATGTATTGAGTACCTTTTTCTACTTTTACAGGGTTTTTGAGGCCTTTAGCTACGCCAGAGCCATCAGCACCAACGGATGCATTCACTTTCGCACCAGATAGATCAGCGTTTACAGTGTATGTTTTTTGACCAGTTGTGTTGTCAACAGAAGTATCAACAGTTACGTTGTTACCACCTTTAACGATGCTGCTTAAGCCAGTAATAACTTTTTTGCCTTCGTTAGTAATGTTAGACAAGTCTTGACGAGCGATACCAGAGATAGTTGCTTTCACAGGGTTACCGTTAGCATCTACCACTTGTTTACCAGCACCATCAACATAAGTCATTTCAACAGTACCATTTTGGCTAACTTCATAGTTACCATCTTTGATACGAGTATCGTTAGCTTTGGAGATACGTTTGATGTCGCCAATGTTAGCGCCATTGGAATCTACATCGCCACCAGATTTCACGTTGTGAATTTGTTGACCACCCATATCAACATTGTTCTTAGTGATAGTAGGACCACCAGTGATAGTCAAACCATCGTTGTTAACTACTGTATCACCAATTGTTACGGAGCCATTTGGAGTTAAGTCGATGTTATTGTTCAATGCGAATTCTACTTTTGCACCGTCAGCAGTGTTAGTTTGTTTAACAGTGAGGTTTTTACCGCCAGAGAATTCCACAGTTTTACCATCAGTGATGTTTTTAGCTGTTTTATCGGAATCGCTAGTTGTATTGCCAGTAGATTTCACGTTAAAGCCGTTCATAGTGCCAAGGCCGTCAGCACTGATAGTCATTTACCAGCTGCATCTGTGGAAACTTTGATGTGATCGCCGCCTACAACATTAACTTTGCCACCTACAGGTTTAACGTCTGTACCATTTGCTTGGATAGTCCAGATATCATCTAAGTTAGCAACTTGTTTTTTGTCGCCTTCCTTAGTTGTGTACTCGATACGGCTATTATCATTGTTGTATGTAATAGTTGTATGAGATGTTGGGCTACCTAAGTAGATATTCTTAGTTTGAACGCTGTTAAGCTCTTTCAAATCTTTATCTAATGCGAATTCGTAAGTTTGTTCATCGCCGTTCACAGTTTGTTTTACGTTCAAGTTTTTGCCTGCACCATAATTTACTGTGTTGCCAGGTTTTACGATAGTTGCTGTGGAGTTACCTACAACATTACCTGTAGCATTAGCTTTCCAGCCAGAGTTGTTGATTGTATCTACTACAGTTTTAACTGTTGCAATACCATCTTTACCATCTACGCCTGGTTTGCCATCAACGCCGTCTTTCACTTTACCGATTGTTACATCGTATTTAACTTGACCATTTGCATCAACGGAAGCTGTTGTGTAGTTGCCGTCAACGAAGTTCAAGCCTTGAGACAATTTCACGGATTGAGTGTTTGTACCGTTTGCAGAGTATTTCAATTCTGCATCGCCAAGGTTAACTGCTTTTGCACTTACTTTGTAGATAGTTTGGCCATCAGCACCTGTACGGGATGTTACTTTTACGTTGTCCCCTTCTTCAACCTCTGTTTTAGCAGATTTCAATTGAGCAACGTTAACTGCATCAGTGTTGTTCACACCAGCTTTTACATTAGTGATAAATTGATTACCAGCATTGATACCGCCTTTAGTAATGGATGGACCTTGGTTGATTACCAAACCATTATCAGTAATGCTAGTACCACCGATAGTCAAGGAACCTGCTGGAGTCAAGTCAATGTTTTGAGCCAATTGAACTTTCAATTTACCATCTACGTTGTTCACGCCGATGTTATTGTCAGTCAATTTAGTGCTGTTTGCACCACCAACGATATCCATTGTTTGGTTCAATTTCTTAGCGATAACCTTGGATTTATCTGTGCCTTGAGCATCATCGCCAGCATATTTCATGCCGTCGTCCAATGTAGCCACTTCGTGTGTATTCTTGCTGTTATCTTCGTATACGATACGAGTGATACCATCTTTACCGTTTACACCAGGTTGACCGTCTTTTTGCTTTCATAGTAAGACCATCTTTGCCGTCCTTACCATTAAGGCCGATGGAACCGTCTTTACCGTTGATGACAACAGAGGAGCCGTCTTTACCGTTTACACCAATTTTACCGTCAACACCTGGTTTGCCATCTTTGCCATCGTTACCAACTTTGATGTCATTAGACAATGCATATGTATAAGTTTGTTCACCAGTTGCATTATCGATATGTTGAGCAATTGTCAAATTATCGCCTGCTGCGTAGGATACAGTTTTGCCGTTGCCTACAGCTGTTACAGCATGGTTACCAACTACGTTGCCTTTTTGCATCTGTAGAGAAGGAGTAGCCGTCTTTAATTTGATCAGCCAAACCGGACAAGTCGATTTTTCGCGATTGTACCAGTTTGTGTAGCGCCGTTGCCATCGTTGTATTTCAAAGTAACGGATTTATCTGCAGTGTTATATGCATATGTTGCAGTTGTTTCACCAGCACGATCAGATGTAGTAGGTGCAATATGTAAATCGTTAGCTTTAGAGATACGTTTTACGTCGCCAATGTTAGCAGCGTTGTTGATTACATCGCCACCAGATTTAAGGTTTGTGATGTTATTGTCGCCCATATTCACATTGCCGCCGCTGAATTTGAATTCGTTGCCGCCAATTGTCAATGTAGCAGGACCATCATTCTTAATCGTAGTGATGTTTTTCAAATCTTTGTTCAATTGAACTTCTAAAGTATCTGTACCATTAGCTTTTACGTTGATGTTACCAGCTGCGCTCTTGAAAGTAGCAGAAGTTGTTTTATCTACGCCTTCACCTTGAACTTTTACAAGGCTGTTCAATTTATGGTTGTTCACTGTATCAGTGTTATTACCAGTGAATTTTAAACCGTCATCCAACGTAGCCACTTCGTGCTTAGTATTTGTTTTATCTTCGTATACGATACGAGTGATGCCATCTTTACCGTTTACGCCAGGTTGGCCATTTTCAGCTTTCATAGTAAGACCATCTTTACCGTCTTTACCATTTAAGCCGATGGAGCCGTCTTTACCATTGATGACAACGGAAGAACCATCTTTACCATTTACGCCGATAGAACCATCTTTACCTGGTTTACCATCTTTACCGTCGTTACCAACTTTGATGTCATCAGATAAAGCGTATTCAACTTTAGCACCGTCATTGTTGCTAGTTTGTTTTACAGTTAAGTTTTTGCCTGCTACCATTTCAACTGTTTTACCATCAGTAATAGTTTTTGCAGTTGCTTCGGAATCAGCAGTTGTATTACCAGAGGATTTCACATTCCATACGGATTGTGCCGCACCAGGGGCTACGTGCAAGTCATAAGTAATTTGGTTACCAGATTCTGTCTTGTTAATTGTTACAGAATTATCGTTAGAAGTTACTAATGTACGAGCATCTTTCAATTGTTGTACGTTAACCGCATCAGTGTTATTTACGCCAGCTTTCACATTTGTAATGTTCAAGTTACCAGCGTTGATGCCAGTCTTAGTGATGGAAGGACCACCAGAGATAGTCAAGCCACCATTGTTAACGATAGTGTCACCAATTTTTCAAGGAACCATTCGGAGTCAAATCGATATTGTTGTTAAGATCGTATTTAACTACGCCATCAGCAGCTACGGAAGCTGTTGTGTTGGAACCGTTTGTGAAGTTCAAACCTTTATCCAATGTAACTGTTTGAGCATTTTTGGCCATTCGCTTTGTAGGTCAAAGGAATTTGAGTAGCTGCTTTGTTGCCATCGAATGTTACTTGGTAAGTTGTGTTGTGGTTTGTTTCATCTTGAACAGGTGTCACAGTAATAGGGTTGTTAGTTGTATTTGTAGTATTTACAGTTACCGCTTCACGAGCTGCGTCTTTAACAGCATTACGGGATACATTCACTTCGTATTTAGCGTTTGCATCGCCAGTTTGTTTACCGTCAGCTACAGTGATGTCAGCAATGTTAGTATCGCCTGCAGCAGCAGATTTTTTAACTACGCTTTCAACAGCAGCTTTATCGCCTGTAGGCAAGTTGCTCAAGTCGATCTTAGCTGTTTTGTTAATTGTATTATCATTGCCATCAACATATTCCAATGTAACTGTTTTATCAGCGTTCACTGTGTATGTTTTGTCTTTGATATGAATATCATTTTCTTTGGAGATACGTTTTACATCGCCAATGTTAGCTGCGTTGTTGATTACATCGCCACCAGATTTAAGGTTTGTGATGTTGTTGTCGCCCATGTTCACATTGCCGCCGCTGAATTTGAATTCGTTGCCGCCAATTGTCAATGTAGCAGGACCATCATTCTTAATCGTAGTGATGTTTTTCAAATCTTTGTTCAATTGAACTTCGAGAGTATCTGTACCATCAGCTTTTACGTTGATGTTACCAGCAGCGCTCTTGAAAGTAGCAGAAGTTGTTTTATCTACGCCTTCACCTTGAACTTTTACAAGGCTGTTCAATTTATGGTTATTCACTGTATCAGTGTTATTACCAGTGAATTTTAAACCGTCATCCAACGTAGCCACTTCGTGTTTAGTATTTGTTTTATCTTCGTATACGATACGAGTGATGCCATCTTTACCGTTTACGCCAGGTTGGCCATTTTCAGCTTTCATAGTAAGACCATCTTTACCGTCTTTACCATTTAAGCCGATGGAGCCGTCTTTACCATTGATGACAACGGAAGAACCATCTTTACCATTTACGCCGATAGAACCATCTTTACCTGGTTTGCCATCTTTACCGTCGTTACCAACTTTGATGTCATCAGATAAAGCGTATTCAACTTTAGCACCGTCATTGTTGCTAGTTTGTTAACAGTTAAGTTTTTGCCTGCTACCATTTCAACTGTTTTACCATCAGTAATAGTTTTTGCAGTTGCTTCGGAATCAGCAGTTGTATTACCAGAGGATTTCACATTCCATACGGATTGTGCAGCACCTGGAGCTACGTGCAAGTCATAAGTAATTTGGTTACCAGATTCTGTTTTGTTAATTGTTACAGAATTATCGTTAGAAGTTACTAATGTACGAGCATCTTTCAATTGTTGTACGTTAACCGCATCAGTGTTATTTACGCCAGCTTTCACATTAGTAATGTTCAAGTTACCAGCGTTGATGCCAGTCTTAGTGATGGAAGGACCACCAGAGATAGTCAAGCCACCATTGTTAACGATAGTGTCACCAATTTTCAAGGAACCGTTTGGTGTTAAATCGATGTTGTTGGACAATGCATAGGTGTAAGTATGTTCACCAGTTGTAGCATCGATATCTTGCTCAACAGTCAAATTTTTACCAGCAGCATAGGATACAGTTTTACCATTGCCAACAGCTGTAACAGCGTGATTACCAACTACATTGCCTTTCGCATCTGTGGAGAAGGAGTAGCCGTCTTTGATTTGATCAGCCAAACCGGACAAGTCGATTTTCGCGATTGTACCAGCTTGCGTAGCACCATTACCATCGTTGTACTTCAATGTAACGGATTTGCTTGCTGCATCGTATGCGTAAGATGTAGTTGTTTCACCTTGACGATTAGATGTTGTAGGTGCAATGTGTAAATCGTTTTCTTTAGAAATACGTTTTACGTCGCCAATATTAGCTGCATTATTGATAACATCACCACCAGATTTAAGGTTAGTAATGTTTTGGTCACCCATGTTGATAGGGCCATTTGTGATGTTAATGGAGTTAGGACCAAATTCCATTTTTGGACCATTTGTAGTATTGGAAATGGAATTGATGTTAACTAAATCTTTATTCACATCGTATTTAACAACGCCTTCAGCATCTACAGAAGCTGTTGTGTTTCTGCCATTTGTGAAGTTCAAACCTTTATCCAATGTAACTGTTTGAGCATTTTGGCCATTCGCTTTGTATGTCAAAGGAATTTGAGTAGCTGCTTTGTTACCATCGAATGTTACTGTGTAAGTTGTGTTATGGTTTGTTTCATCTTGTACAGGTGTAACAGTGATAGGGTTGTTAGTTGTATTGCTAGTATTTACAGTAATTGCTTCACGAGCTGCGTCTTTTACGTCGTTACGGGATACGTTTACTTCGTAAGTTGCGCCTGCATCACCGAAGTTTTCACCAGCTTTAGGTGCAACTTTAGCGATGTTTTTGTCGCTAGAACCAGATACGTCTGCTTTAGCTTGTACTTTTTCAGTAGAAGCTGCAGTAGGTTTTACGTTGTTAACATCTACAGTATATACAGTTTTTGTGCTGCCATCTGCATTTTGAATAACATTGCTTGTTACTTTCGCAGCGTTTTTTTACCTTCTACTACAACAGTGCTGTTCAATTTGTTTTTAGCGCTGTCGGACAAGTCAGCTACTACATTAGAGCCAGAAGCAGTTGTTTTAATGTACTCACCATTGTTAGCACCTACAACGCCGAAGCTCAAGCCACCTTGTTTGTTCAATTTTTGTAATTCAGTAGCGCCTGTGTTACCAGTCAAACCAACTGTGTTATTGAAACCGTTGTTAACGATCTTCAATTGTTCTTCAGTAGCGGCGCGACCTTTTTTTAGCGAAGTCAGGAGCATCCAAAGTTACGTTAGTTAAACCAGTGATGTCACCAACTTTAGCATTCAAGTTAATGTTGTGATCACCTGCTACGTTAACAGTTTGGTTACCACCGAATACAACCTTGCCATCGCCAGCTTTGTTTGTGATGGATGTAATGTCGTTTAAATCACCTTCAACGTCTACTTTGAAAGTTTTAACGCCATTGATTTCACGGTTGCTAACCTTTGTATTCTTACCATTTTCCATATCGATGGATTTTTTAGCAAGATTTTGGATAACTGTTTCGCCACCCTTATTGATATTGGAAAGATCTTGTTTAGCAATACCTGTGATAACAGCCGTTTCGTTAGCAACGTCTTTGTTGTTGCCATCAAGGTATGTCATCGTTACTTTGCCGTTTGCGTCTACCGCATATTCACCAGGTTTGATGTGACGTTCGTCAGCACGAACTTGTTTCAATTGGCTAACATTAACTGCATCGTTGTCGTTTACGCCAGCTTTCACATTAGTAATGTTCAAACCACCAGCATTGATACCAGTTTTTGTAATGGATGGACCACCGTTGATAGTCAAACCATTGTCGGTAATGTTAGTGTCACCGATTTTGATAGACCCATCTGGAGTCAAATCGATGTCTTTGTTCAATGCAAATTCAACAGCTGCATTACCATTTTTGTTAGTTTGTTTAATGGTCATGTTTTTGCCGGCTTGCATTTCCACAGTTTTGCCATCACGAATTTCTTGAACACCAGCGGAACCTTGTGCCACTTTACCTTCTGTAGCAGAAGATTTCACATTGAAGGAGCTCATGTCGCCAGTTTTCAAACCGCTCAAGTCGATAACTGCTTTAGGGCCGTTAACAGTGTTGCCATTACCATCTTGGTAAGTCAATGTAACCTTTTTATTAGCGTCTACAGTGTATTCAGTCACATTGTTGTTAGTGCCTGCTGTAGGTGCAATATGTAAATCATTAGCTTTGGAGATACGGATAACGTCGCCAATATTAGCAGCGTTATTGATTACATTGCCACCAGATTTAAGGTTAGTGATGTTATTATCACCAAGATCCAAGTTACCACCAGTGATGCTAATGTTGTTTGGACCAAAGTTCATTGTTGTACCACCATTGTTAGTGATGGATGTAATTTCTTTTAAATCCTTGTTCAAGGAATATGTATAGGTTTGTTCGCCGGCAGATTGGTTGATATCTTGTTTAACTGTTAAGTTTTTACCTGCTGCATAGCTAACAGTAGTGCCACTTTCAACCTTAGTAGGTGTTGCAGTGCCATCTAATTTACCGCCATTAGCTTTAGCATTAGTCAAGAAATCATATTTTGCAGCAGCGTCAGCAGCATGGATTGTGTAAGTAGTTCTACCGTTTACAGTTACTTCATCAACCTTAACGTTTTTACCAGCTTTCACCATGCCTTTGTCATCAAAGCCAACAGTGATTTTGGAATCTTTCTTACCATCATGAGCCGCTACAGTAGATACACGACCTTCGCCGATAACGTTTAATTTACCACCGTCAGCCAAGAAATCACTAGAACCAGTGTTACCAGTTACAGCAACACCAATGTTTTTTTCAATTGAGCTACGTTAACAGCATCAGTATCTGCTGTACCTGCAGCAAGACCTGTCAATTGACGAGTTAATTGCTTACCATTACCGATAGATACAGCAGCCGTAGTAGCTGTTTGTACATTACCAGTTAATTTATCATATTTACGTTCATGTAAATCAGATGGATTATAACCAAGTACACCTTTATCTGTAGTTGTAACAGAAGAAGAACCAAGAGCTACACCATTAGCAATATTAGCCTCTGCTGCATTACCCAAAAGCAGTCGCAGCCTCTGCATTAGCTTTAGTTGTACGACCTAATGCGACACCATATTTACCACTTGCACGAGAGCCAGCACCTTCAGCGATGGCAGCTTCCCCAGTAGCTTGAGATTGCATACCAATAGCAATGGAGTTTACACCAGATGCAATTACTTTAGGGGAACCTTTACCACTTTGACCAATAGCAATAGAATTGTCACCAGAAGCCTCTGCACGAGCACCGACTACAGTAGAGCCAGAACCAGATGCAGTTGTTTCACGACCGATAGCAATCGTATCTAAATGAGTTGCAACGTTGTCACGACCGATAGCGATTTGAGAGTTTTCATCTCTAGTATTCGCAGCATTTCGACCATCATTAGAAGAATCAGTCAAGTTGTTTTTACCAATGGAAATACCACCCATTGTTTTTGCATTATTAAATTGACCCAAAGTTACAGTGTCTGCTACATGGGATGTATTTTCAGAACCAATAGCAACAGAGTTTTGACCATTTGCATTATTGTTGTAACCAGCAGCAAAGGAACCTGCACCAGTAGCATTAGTATACACACCCATAGCGGATGCACTTGTACCAGTTGCACTGGAGTAATTACCTACTACAGTAGAATATTCACCTGCATGTTTAGGTGTTGTTTGCCAAGAGCCTTTGGTGTAATTAACATTATTGTAGGTACCAATAGCAATAGCAGCCTTAGCATCAGCATTATTCACATTACCAAGAGCAACAGAAGCTTTACCAGAAGCAGTATTACCAGCACCAACGGCTGTTGCCGCACCACCTGTAGCTTTATTTTCATTACCTACAGCTGTAGAAGCGTTATTTGTAGATGTATTTTTAGCACCAATTGCTACTTTGCCATCATGACCAGCTACGTTATCAGTAGTATTTTGATAGCCTACAACGATAGAGTTTTGACCAACATTATAGTTTTGACCATTGCTCTTTGGACTTGTTTCTGCCCAGATATTAACATGGCTATTGCCAGTATCTACTCCAGCCATTGCTTGTTGAGGAGCAATGCCGCCCATAGCGCCAGCTACAGCTAAACCAGCCAATACGCTAGCTAGGACTTTCTTTTTGCCGTTATTATTTTTTGCAGTTTCAGGTACTACAACGTAGCAGCCTTTAGATTTGCTATAAACGACTTTAAAGACCTTATTCATAAAACCTTTGAACCCCTTTCTCATAAGTACATGAAAAATGTAACTTTTACACTTTAGTTCACTTCATGAAGGGTGGAATTTCTCTCATTCACTCACACTTCATATAGGATAACCTAATAATATCAATTTATTAACTAATTGTAAATACTTTTTAGACTTAATTATTTAATGAAATTTTATATTTCAGATGAAAATAAACTGAAATTTATATATATGTAAAAAAATCAACTCATTTCTATAAAAGTACATTGTAACAGCGTTTATACCTTATTTTCAGATTAATTTCTTCACCTACTTTTTCATATATTCGTAGGTTCTTTTTAGTTTATAAATATGTTAAATAGTACAAAAGATAGTCGGTTTTACGACTACATGTGAGCTTCTTTCAACTATAAACTCAATAAACTTACAATTAGTAATAATATAGTAAATACAAGGGTTTAATGGCAATAGCAAGACTTCTTATATTAAACAAATACACTACTCATTTTTTTAATATTAATTAATATATATCTATTAATATATGTTTCTATTATAAAGAAAATAATCGATTTGCTATAAAAGATGAAAAAAATCATATGCAAAAAAACGCCCACACCGTAGTGTGAGCGTCTTTTTTATAGGCCCTCATAAAGAAAGGGGGGATGTAAGAGTTACAATGAGGGCCATATACGATTGTAATTGTTCTATTAGTCTTATCGACTAATAGCGTCACGTAAATTAACTTTACGTGATTCTGGTTGATTAACCGGTGCTTTTGCAATCGCTGCACGAAGATCTACTTCATGGTCATCACCTACAGTAGGTTCTTCACTCGCTTTGTTTTTCACCGTTTGTTTTGAAGCAAACCAGATTGTGTCGTTCATGTAATGACGAAGTTCATCGTTATTTACATGTTCTTGTTCATGAGCCATGATATCCAAAATTGCATCTTCCAAAGCTTGAGATTCTTCGTCAGTCATAGGACCACCGATTTTCTTTTGCTCTTGGATAACTGCGTTAATTTGGTCTACCATGCTACGAAGTACATTATAACCGTAGCTATTAGTAAAACCATCTTGTTCATTATATTTCGGCATATCAAAGTATTCATATTCATTTTTGTTGCGGTTTTCACCGTTCCAGTTCATGAATACTTCTTGACCATGCACACGACCGATAGAATGTGTACGGAAATAGTCAGCATAATTATGTTTGTCATAAGAATGTAACCATTTTACGTCCGCTTTAGTTAATTGTTCGTGATTATCGCGTTTTACCTTAGCTTTTGCGATGTTGATTTCCGCATTTTGCCAAGCTTTCACATAATCATGAACAGCAGCCACAGTTTGTGGACTCGCTACAGGAACGAGTACAACAGAACCAAGTTGTGGCGTCATAACAGGGTTTTTAACGATTAAAGTATCATCATATGTAGGTGCACTAGCTGCGTGACCAGTAAGGGATGCAGCACTCATTAATACTGCTGCTGTGAAAGCAAGCATTGTAGATTTTTTCATATCTATTCCTCTTTTCTATGTCGTATCAAAAGGGATCCGAGGATTCTCAGTGTTGAGAATCCCCTTCCCAGTGTCTGTGAAAGTTTACAGTATCAAATTATAAACCTAATTTTGCCATCATTGCAGCAATTTGAGCTTTCATTTGTTCATTTTCTGCTTTCAAATCAGATACTTCGCCTTTTAATCCGGCATTTTGAGCTTTCATAGCTGCCATTTCTTGTTGCATTGCATATGTAGAGCTGATAGGACCTTTGCGGTAACGATCTGCTACTGCAGCTTCGCTATCACGGTTACCAACTTTCCAAGTTACACCAGCGTTTGCCATCATGTGGCTAGAACCACCAGCCCAGGATACGCCACCATGGATTAATGTAGATTCATTTTTGTAATGAGCTACGCCAAGAGCCACGGCAGAGTTACCACGGTAGTTACCATAACCAGCCATGATTTGAGTTGGTTCTAATGGATCGTATTGGATAGGTTTCAACGCTGCAAGAGCTGCGCCTTGAGCACCTACACGACCGATCTCTTCACCAAGTTTATCAACTCGAGGATCTGCACCAGGAACACCAGTTACAGACAAGTCGTAAACTTTAGCACCATTAGCATCTGTAGATTCAGTAATACCTACAGAGTTATTAGAGGATTTAACTTTAGTCAATTGACCTACAGTTGCAGCATCAGATACATCTGTACCTTTCTTAAGATTAGTGATTTTGTTACCACCCATGTTAAGGTCGCCACCAGAGATTTGTACTGCAGGAGTATTAGTTGCACCACCAGGATTACTGTTAAACGTAATGGAAGAACCACCGTTGGAGATCTTATTGATGCCAGCTAATTCATTAGCCAATTGGACTTTCAATTTACCACCGTCGTTATTCACGCCGATATTATTGTCAGTCAATTTAGTTTTATCTGCACCACCAACGATATCGATAGTTTGGTTCAATTTTTTGGAGATAACTTTAGTTTTATCTGTACCTTGAGCGTCATCACCAGCGTATTTTACACCATCATCGTGAGTTGCTACTTCATGATCGTTACCATCTTATCTTTGTATACGATACGAGTAATACCATCAGTACCATTTAAACCAGGTTGGCCTTCTTTAACAGTAATATCTGCTTTCGTATTTGTACCATCTTTACCAGCAGCACCAGTTAAACCAATGTGACCGATACCGTCTTTACCGGAGATAGATACAGCATCTTTGCCGTCTTTACCGATAGAAACTTTACCGTCAAGACCATTCGCACCATCTTTACCAGTAATGGATACACCGTCTTGACCATCAACGCCATCTTTACCAGGAACACTAACGGATTCTAAACCTTTAAGGTTCTTATTAAGACCGATTTCAACAGTTGTATTACCAGCTGCATCTTGTTTGATATTAGTTCTGATATTATCAGTGTTGTATTTATCTGCAAAGTTTTCGCCAGTACCGAGAGCGCCTGTACCAGCAATAGTTACTTTAGAACCAAGTTTGTTTGTCTTAGGATCTCCGTTATTTGCATCGAATACAAGGCCTTTGTCGATAAGAGCATCAGATGTAGATTTGAGGTCAGTTACATTAACTGCACCATACTTAGCATTAGGATCACCTGCTGCTGTATTAATCTTATCTAAGAATGTAGTACCAGTTTTATCAGCGATGGAGGAACCAACGTTTTGTAACTTAGTAGGATCTGTAGAAGAGTTACCAGCACTGTTCATAGATGCAATCACTTGGTTTGCAGGAACTACTGCGCCAGTACCATTAATATTTGTATTGAAAGTACCATCTGGTTGTTTGTAAACTTTAGTGCCATCTTCCTTAGTATACACAACAGGAGTTTGTGCATTATTTACAACACCTTGGTTGTTGATAGTGATGTCATATTGATGACCTTTAGTTGCATCATAAGTTGCAGATGTAGGGTCGTTTTTATCAACTACTTTGATGGAGCTATCAGAAGATGTAACAGTTGTAACATTATCTTTCAATTGTTTACGTTTACTGCATCAGTATTAGCTGTGCCAGCTGCAACATTAGTAATTTTGTTACCACCATTATCAAGACCTTGGTTAGTCAACTTAACATCAGTTGTAGGAGTAGCACCAGGCGCTGGAGTAGGAGCTTTAATAGTAATGCCATTGTTATTTACAACAGTATCACCCATTGTTACAGAGCCATCTTTAGTGAGGTTAAGATCTTTGTTCATCTTAACTGTTAAAGTATTGTTGCCATCTGCTTCAACTGCGATATTACCTGCTGCAGACTTGAACTCTTGGCCATTAACTTCTAATTTACCAGCTGCATTTTCAGTAACGCCTTCACCTTGAACCTTCACAAGAGAATTCATTGGTTGTTTATTTTCTTTAGAAGTGTTGTTACCAGTGAAACGCAAGCCATCATCCATAGTCGCTACTTCACGTTTAATATCGTGGCCATCAGTATCTTTCAATGGGTTGCCATTAGCATCTTTTGGTACGTATACGATACGTTCAGATTTGTCATTGTTGTTAGCTTCTGGTTTCACAAGTGTTTGTGTACCGTGATCTGTGGAAATATCGATATTAGCACCAGGTGTACCAGGTGTACCAGGTGCACCAGGAGCACCTGCAGGACCTGTTAAGCCGATATGACCTACGCCATCTTTACCAGAAATGGATACAGCGTCTTTACCATCTTTACCAGAGATACCAACTTTACCATCGATACCATTTGTACCAGGAATGCCAGGAGCACCTGTAGCACCTTGAGGACCAACGATAGTTACGCCATCTTTACCAGTTTGACCATCTTTACCATTTACAACAACTTTATCTAAGTTAGTAAGATCTTTGTCTAAGCTAAATGTATAAGTTTGAGTTTTGTTAGTAGCATCGATATCTTGTTTTACAGTCAAGTTTTTGCCTGCTGCAAAGTTAACAGTACCGCCACTTTCAACAGCTGTTGCTACTGCAGGAGTTGTAGTTTCATTTGCTACTGTACCACCATTAGCAGTTGCATTAGCTTTGAAACCAAAGTTATTGCCACCTGCTGGGATGTTCAAGTCGGAGAAGTCGATAACTGCTTTAGTATCAGTTACTGCTTTACCATTGCCATCATTGTATGTCAATGTAACTTTCTTAGTTGTTGCATCGTATTTGTATACATTTTCAGTACCACTTGCTACGCCGCCTTTAACTTCAGTAGAACCAGATTTCACTGCTGTTGGAGCAATGTGCAATTCAGAAGCTTTCAATTCTTTAGCAGCGCTATTCAAGTCAGATACATTAACGGCAGCATGTTTAGTTAAGTTATCACCAGCAGCTGTTTCTAAACGTTGTAAATATGTAGGGCTAGTAATTACAGTGCCTGCAGTATCTTTCGCTTCATGACCACTAATAGCAGAACCAATGTTATTAACAATGGAGTTACCACCAGTTCTGTTACCAGCTGCATCTTGGAAGGATACGATTACATCGCTTGCAGGTACATCGTTACCAGGAGCACCATCAACGTTAGTTGTGAAAGTACCATCTGGACGTTTAACTACTTTAGTACCATCAGCTTTAGTGTAAACCGCTGGAGTTACAGCGTTTACAGTGTAAGTTGTTTGACCAGTCTTAGTATCAGATGTAGATGTAACAGTTACGTTATCGCCTGCTTTTACGATAGAACCAAGTTTAGTGATATTTTTCGTACCAGTCTCAGTGATGTTAGATAGATCAGAATTAGCTACGCCTTTGATGATTGCGTATTTACCAGCTACTTCAGCACCATTGCCATCTTTATAAGTTAATGTAACTTCGTCATTTGCTGCATTAGTACGTTTAGAAGTATCACCAATTGTATAAGTTTTATCTTCAATGTGTAATTCATCAGCAAGGTTAGCTACTTATTAATAGTAGTTGTACCACCATTATTAGTAGTGTATGTAATGCGGTCGCCATCTTTCTTGATGGAGATATTATCGTTTGCATCACCAAGTTTGATTTCTTTAGTTGTTACACTGTCCAAACCTTTAAGGTTTTTGTTCAACTTAACAGTTAACGTATCAGCACCGTTAGCTTCTACTGCGATGTTGTCTTTAGCAGATTCGAATTTAGTACCGTCAGAAGTTTGAATTTCTTTAGTACCAGTTGCATCAGTACCTTCTTTAGTGCCTTCACCTTGAACTTTTACAAGTGTATTAAGTTTATGTTTATTTTCAGTGGATTCATTATTACCAGTGAATTTCAAACCATCATCAAGGTTAGCTTGTGCTTTACCATCGAATACAATACGTGTAGTTGTTGTACCATCTACACCAGGTGTACCAGGTTGACCTGCTTGACCAGGAACCTCAACAGTAATATTACGAGTTACACCATCTTTACCATTGATACCAATTGAGCCATCTTTGCCGTTTTGACCAGTTACAGTAATGTTCTCAACGGAAATATCTTTATCAAGAGAGTATGCAACAGATGCATTACCAGCAGTATCATTAGTTTGTGTAACTGTCAAGTTTTTGCCAGCTTGCATTGTTACTGTTTTAGTGTCAGCAATATTTTGAGTAGTATCACCAGTATGAGTACCTTCTGTAGCAGATACTACACCAGAGTTAAGATTCCAAGTAGATTTTGCTACTGTACCAGTTGTAGATACTTTCAAGTCATATGTTACTTGACCTGTTGTAGAATTTTCATTAGATGTAACAGTTACAGATTTATCTGTGGATGTTACAACGGTACGCATACCTTTCAATTGGTTCAAGTTAACTGCGTCAGTGCCATCTGTGCCAGGAGCCAAATTCACAATCTTATTGTTTGTTGTGCCATCGCCCATGGACAAGTTGCCACCAGAGATAGTTACAGCAGGAGTAGTTGCACCAGCTGGAACATCACTAATAGTGATAGAAGAACCACCATTAGAGATGGAGTTGATACCTTTCAATGCTTTAGCTAAACCAACATTAATTGTTGTATTGCCATCAGTTCCTTGTTCAATATTAGTTCTGATGTTAGCTGTGTTGTATTCATCAGCATATGCTTTACCAGTAGATAAAGCACCAGTACCTTGAACTGTTACTTTAGAACCAAGTTTGTTAGTTTTTTCGCCACCTTCGTTAGCGTCAAATTTCAAACCTTTACCGATGATTGCATCAGATGTATTTTTAAGATCTTTTACGTTAACAGCTGCATTTGGAGTTGCAGTAGCTGCATCATCAAGTTTAGTTAAGAATGTATCACCAGTGGATGTACCAGTTTTATCGATTGCAGAGCCAACGTTATTAACAATGGAGTTACCACCAGTTCTGTTACCAGCTGCATCTTGGAAGGATACGATTACATCGCTTGCAGGTACATCGTTACCAGGAGCACCATCAACGTTAGTTGTGAAAGTACCATCTGGACGTTTAACTACTTTAGTACCATCAGCTTTAGTGTAAACCGCTGGAGTTACAGCGTTTACAGTGTAAGTTGTTTGACCAGTCTTAGTATCAGATGTAGATGTAACAGTTACGTTATCGCCTGCTTTACGATAGAACCAAGTTTAGTGATATTTTTCGTACCAGTCTCAGTGATGTTAGATAGATCAGAATTAGCTACGCCTTTGATGATTGCGTATTTACCAGCTACTTCAGCACCATTGCCATCTTTATAAGTTAATGTAACTTCGTCATTTGCTGCATTAGTACGTTTAGAAGTATCACCAATTGTATAAGTTTTATCTTCAATGTGTAATTCATCAGCAAGGTTAGCTACTTTATTAATAGTAGTTGTACCACCATTATTAGTAGTGTATGTAATGCGGTCGCCATCTTTCTTGATGGAGATATTATCGTTTGCATCACCAAGTTTGATTTCTTTAGTTGTTACACTGTCCAAACCTTTAAGGTTTTTGTTCAACTTAACAGTTAACGTATCAGCACCGTTAGCTTCTACTGCGATGTTGTCTTTAGCAGATTCGAATTTAGTACCGTCAGAAGTTTGAATTTCTTTAGCACCAGTTGCATCAGTACCTTCTTTAGTACCTTCACCTTGAACTTTTACAAGTGTATTAAGTTTATGTTTGTTTTCAGTGGATTCATTATTACCAGTGAATTTCAAACCATCATCAAGGTTAGCTTGTGCTTTACCATCGAATACAATACGTGTAGTTGTTGTACCATCTACACCAGGTGTACCAGGTTGACCTGTTTGACCAGGAACCTCAACAGTAATATTACGAGTTACACCATCTTTACCATTGATACCAATTGAGCCATCTTTGCCGTTTTGACCAGTTACAGTCACAGTTTCAACAGAAATATCTTTATCCAAGGAGTATGCAACAGATGTATTACCAGTTCCATCATTTGTTTGTTTAACTGTTAAGTTTTTGCCAGCTTGCATTGTTACTGTTTTAGTATCAGCAATATTTTGAGTAGTATCACCAGCGTGAGTACCTTCTGTAGTTGACACTACACCAGAGTTAAGATTCCAAGAGGAAGATGTTGTAGTACCTGTGCTAGCTACAGTGATTTTGAAATCAGTGTTATCACCAGTAGTTGTAGGTGTCACTGTTACGTTAGTGGAACCAGAAGATACAGTGTATGTTTTGTTCAATTTAGCTTTAGCATCAGCAGTTAAATCAACATTAACATTAGAGCCATTTGCTGTTGTACTGATATATTGGTTAGCACCACCTGTACCAGAACCATCACCTTTAATGTTGAATTTGATACCACCTGCATTATCTAATTGGAACTTAGTTGTTTCATTAGTGTCTGCACCTAAGTTGATTTTATTGTTGAATTTTTGATCAACAGTGTACAATTGGCTACCGTTTACAGCATCTTTGGATGTACTGCTAATTGTACCAGGCGCTACGTTAGTGATTTTCTTGTCACCAGCATCGATACCAGTTTTAGTAACAGATGGACCACCAGTAATAGTTACACCATCGTTAGTAATTTTAGTATCGCCAATTGTTAAAGAACCATCTTTAGTCAAATCAACGTCTTTGTTCAAATTGTACTTAACAACGCCATCATTACCGATTTCCGCTGTTGTATTTGTACCATTTGTAAAGTCTAAACCTTTTTCTAATGTAACAGTTTTAGCACCATTGCCATTAGCTTTGTATGTCAAAGGAATTTGTTTAGCTGCTTTATTACCATCGAATGTAACAGCATAAGATGTGTTGTGGTTAGTATCATCTTTGGTTGGAGTTACAGATATAGGATTGTCTGAATCAGCTGTATAAGAACCATCAGCTTTTGTAGTACCACCATTATTTACTGTTACAGCTTCACGAGCTGCATCTTTAACGGCATTACGAGATACGGATACCTCATATTTAGCACCTACATCACCAGTAGCTTTACCATCTGCTACAGAAACATCAGCAATGTTTGTATCGCCTGTTACAGCTTTCTTAACTACACTTTCAGTAGAAGCTGCAGTTGCAGTTGCAGGGTCAACATGAACAGTATAAGTAGTTACAGTGCTACCATCAGCATTAGTAGTTACTGTAGGTGCAGCTACTGTAGCAGCACCAGAACCAGCAACAACTACTTGCTGTTTAACTTCGCTTTAGCATCAGTAGACAAATCAGCTACAACATTGCTACCGGAAGCAGTTGTTGTAATGTATTTACCATTATCTGCGCCAACTACGCCGAAGCTCAAACCACCATTTTGGTTTAATTTTTGTGTGCCAGTAGCACCAGAATTACCAGTTAATTTAACTGTGTTATTAAAACCATCGCTTACTTTTTTCAATTGGTCTTCTGTTGCTGCACGACCAGATACAATAGTTGGGTTAGTAATATCCCAATCTTTATTTTGTAAGCCAGTTACATAACCACCTTTACCATCAAAGGAGATAGGATGATCGCCACCAACTTTTACAACTTGGTCACCTTCGAAGGAGATTTTACCAGATCCAGTACCATTTGTGATGGAGGAGATATCAGCTAAATCACCTTTCACATTTACTTTGTAAGTTACGCTGTTATCAACTGCATCTGTACCTTCTTCAACAGTTGTATTTTGGCCATTGATAACTTTTGACTTCTTAGCAATGCCAGTAATTTTAGCTGTTTCAGTTTGTTCAGTACCATTACCATCAACATATTTTAATGTTACAGAGCCATCATTTGCTACTGCATATGTGCCAGGTTTAATATGTTTTTCAGTATCTTTTAATTGTTTTACGTTTACTGCATCAGTATCAGCTGTACCAGCTGTAACATTTGTGATTTTCTTGCTACCAGCATCGATACCAGTTTTAGTAATGGATGGACCACCAGTAATAGTCATACCACCATTGTTGATTTTAGTATCGCCAATTGTTAAAGAACCATCTTTAGTCAAATCAACGTCTTTATTCAAGGAATATGTGAATTGTTTACCCGCTTGGTCTAATACAATGTTTTTACCAGCGCTGAAAGTTACTTTGTCGCCAGGGCTTACTTTTTCGGAAGATGACCCGTTTGTAGTACCACCATTATTAGAGGAAGTTACTTTCCAACCAGAATTGTTAATCGCTTGTGTTACATTCTCAGTTGTTGCAATGCCATTGGTAGTAGGAGCTACTGCTTTACCATCAGCATTAGCGGTAATATCCTTGCCTACTTTAGCTTCTATTTTAATACCAGTTGTGTCAGCAGATGTAGTGATGAAATCGCTACCTATTACGTTTAATGTATGATCTTTCAATAATACATCACTATTACCAGTATCACCAGCATATTTCAAGTTAACGTTTTTCAATTGAGCTACGTTAACTGCATCAGTATCTGCAGTACCTGCTGCAAGACCTGTTAATTGACGGGTTTTAGCAGAGCCATCACCGATAGAAACAGCTGCTAAAGTGGATGTACCAACTGCACCAGCTTGAGTGCTATATTTATCTGTACGATCAGATGCTGGATTGTAACCTTGTACACCTGCTGCAGCAGTTGTTTTAGATTCGGAACCGAGAGCAACACCTCCTGCGATATTAGCATTTGCATCTGTACCAAATGCCATTGCATTTTCTTCTGTTGCTTTAGCATAGCTGCCAACTGCTACAGAGCTTTTACCAGAAGCAGTTGTAAAGTGTTTACCACGTTCAGTACCTGGATAGTCGTATTCATCACCACCACCAATAGCAACGGATTGTACACCACTTGCTGTTGCACTAAAACCAATAGCAGTTGCATTCTTCTCACTAGCAGATGCAGTCCAACCGATGCCAACACCGCCCGCAGCAGTAGCAGCAGCTTTACGACCTACTGCTACAGAACCATCAGCAGCACCGCTAGCACTACCAGTACCTGCACTAGCACCTGGACCAAATGCAGTAGCACCAGTACCATTTGCAATTGCTTGTGTACCGAATGCAGCACTAGAAATACCCATGGCTTTTGAATAACCACCAATAGCTGTACCATTATTGCCTGTTGCTTCTGTTTTAACACCAATTGCAACTGTATTGTTGTTATTAGCCAATACATCTTGACCAATAGCAATCATGCCAGATGCTTTATTATCTTTACCATCTGCTTGAGCACCATTACCAATTGCAAGGGCAAAAATATTATTTACTTGGCCTGTAGCTGGGTTAATTGTATCATCACCTCGAGCAATAGTTTGCTTTTCAACACCGCCACCAGGGTTATATACACTACCGATAGCAATCGTTTTACCTGTACCAGCAATTACTTTTTGTACCGATACCGATAGTTTCTTCACCTGCAGTAGTATTTTTGATTACCAATAGCAACGTTACGTTGACCAACAGCAGTATTTTTATAACCTGCAGCAATAGAGCCATCACGGTTTACTGTATTTTCGCGACCAAATGCACTTGCTTGAGTAGCAATAGCATCAATTGTATTAGAGGAACCAACTGCTGAAGAATCTTGAGCCTGAGCCTTGTTATTAACACCAACTGCTGTTGCAGAAGTGCCTGTGGCTTTGCTCACCCGACCAATAGCAACTGCATTAGTACCAGTTGCTTCAGCTTGGTAACCATAAGCCGCGGAGTAGTCACCTTTTGACCAGCTAAATGCACCTACAGCTGTAGAATATACTCCTGTTTCTTTAGTATTATATTTAGGTTTGTCCGCAGTACCTACATTAGCAGTTTCCGCATTAACATATGTACCAATTGCTACTGTACCATCTTTTTCTGCACGGGCTACGTTACCAATCGCTACGGATTGTTTTGCTTTTGCAGCAGAACCATGACCAACAGCTACTACTGCCGTGCCTCTAGCTTCATTACTATTACCAAGAGCTAATGTGGAATCACCTGCCGCTATATTTGCTGTACCATAGATAATTCGACCTAAGTTGCTAGCGTTAGCATCAGTTGCATTTTCATAACCAACTACTACAGAGTTTGTACCAACATAGTTACCAGTTTTTGCATTTGGAGCGATATTGATTTTACTACCGCTATCATCATAAGAAGCCAAAACTGGTGTACCATATGCCCCAATACCAGCCATAGCCAAACCAGCCAATACGCTAGCTAACACTTTTTTCTTTCCACCATTGTTTTTCGCTACTTCAGAAACTACTACGTAGCATTCTTTTGTTTTGCTCCAAACAACTTTAAAAATCTTATTCATAGAAACTATGAACCCCTTTCTTAGTTAGACACAATTACAATCAAAATGATTTCTTACAATTCGATGAGTCAGTATATATACATTAAACGCTGTCCGAAAACTATCGATTTTTACAGTGTTTCATTTTTTTACTCATCTTGTGTCATATATAAGATAGCAGAAAAAAAGGCTTTTTGTAAATAGTTTTCTTCATTTTTTTCACTCACTTATTTTTAATATTTTAATTTCATTTATATATTTTTATGCTTTTTACATAAAAAAACATATATTTTATGAGTATTTTTTTGGCTATTTAGATTTAGTTTTTTACAACTTTTTTTCGATATAATACGAGATTTTTTTCGATAGATGTATCAGTTTTACTTATAAATTATTCTTTTATCGGTTTTAATGACTTTCATAAATATCGATATAATAAAAAAATTCATATATTATCTATATTTTTAAATTTTTCAATTTTCCTTGTTATATCGCTACATTCCGATTTTTTTAAATTTCATAAAATTGTTTATTTTAAGAAAATATACAGGGAATATTTTTGTACATAGAAAAAAGCAGATAGCTAACTTAGGTCAGCTATCTGCTTTTTTTATCTATTGTTTTGTAACTATCAAGGATCGCTACGATTACGATATATAAAGGATTTCTTATACATATTCAATTATTTATTTGCTTTTTTTCAGCTAATAATGCGTTCACTAATTGTTCAAGTTTTTCTACACGATCTTGTAATTGGTCATTTTCAGCTTGTAATTGCTTTACTGCTTGGTTGCCGTGCTTAGAAGAGCTTTCACCAACACCAATACGCCATGTAGCACCCATACCGTACATTTGCTCGGATTTAGAGATACCTACAGATGCATTCAAGAACACACGATCATTAGGAGCATAGCCATAACCAAGTGCTAATGCTTTCGCCGTGGTACGCACCAACACCAGCCATGATTTGACCTTTTTCAGTGCCATCAACGAAGTACGGTTTCAAGGAGGACATTGCTGCACTCATTGCACCTACACGATCCATACGTACATTTGTCTGATGAACTTGTGAAAGTACTGTATTGGATTGATTTTGAACTAAATCATATACTTGGCTACCATTAACTGCATCTGTAGAAGTTGCAGAGATTTCACCTGGCGCTACGTTTGTAATAACGCGTTCATTACCAGCAGAGCCAACACTTACTGTATTCGGACGATCTGCTATGGAGCCTTGACCAAGAGCCACAGAGTTAGTAGCACCTGCTAATACTTGTGTATTAGCACCAAGAGCTGTTGCATTATCTGCGAGAGCTTTTGCATTTGTACCAACAGCATTCGCATAGTTGCCATTAGCTACAGAGCCTGTACCAATCGCCATTGCACCATTACCAGTTTTTGTACCTGGAGTGATACCAGAGTTAGTCAATGCAGATGCTGTTGCTACTGCTGTAGACGCCGCTGTGGATGCAGATGCTGCAGATGTAGATGCTGCAGTTGCAGCTGTTTGTGCTGCTGTTGCACTATTGGATGCTGCAGCAGCGCTATTAGATGCATTCGTTTCAGATGTGGCTGCAGCTGTTGCACTATTAGACGCTGCAGTTGCAGATCCGACAGCCGCTGTAGCAGAATTAGATGCAGCAATTGCGCTATTAGATGCATTCGTTGCAGATGTTGCCGCTGCTGTTGCACTGTTGGATGCCGCAGTAGCACTATTGGATGCATTTATCTCAGACGTTGCCGCTGCTGTTGCGGATGTTGCTGCTGCTGTGGCACTGTTAGATGCTGCAGTTGCGCTATTAGATGCATTCGTTGCAGATGTTGCCGCTGCTGTGGCACTGTTAGATGCAGCAGTAGCACTATTAGACGCTGCAGTTGCAGATCCAGCAGCTGCTGTAGCAGAATTAGATGCTGCAGTTGCACTATTAGACGCATTTGTCTCAGACGTTGCCGCTGCTGTAGCAGAATTGGATGCCGCCGTCGCACTGTTAGATGCATTTGTTGCAGATGTGGCTGCAGCTGTTGCAGAGTTAGAAGCGCTTGTTGCGGATGCAGCCGCTGCTGTGGCACTATTTGACGCATTTGTCTCGGATGTTGCTGCTGCTGTTGCACTGTTAGAAGCCGCAGTCGCACTATTAGATGCATTTGTTGCAGACGTTGCTGCTGCTGTTGCAGAATTAGACGCTGCTGTTGCGGATCCGGCAGCCGCTGTAGCAGAATTAGATGCTGCAGTTGCACTATTAGATGCATTTGTTGCAGATGTTGCTGCTGCTGTTGCAGAATTGGATGCTGCTGTTGCAGATCCGGCAGCAGCTGTAGCAGAGTTAGATGCTGCAGTAGCGGAGTTAGACGCATTTGTCTCGGATGTTGCCGCAGCTGTAGCAGAATTGGATGCTGCCGTCGCGGAGTTAGATGCATTTGTCTCGGATGTTGCTGCTGCTGTTGCACTATTAGACGCTGCAGTTGCAGATCCGGCAGCCGCTGTAGCAGAATTAGATGCTGCAGTTGCACTATTAGACGCTGCAGTTGCAGATCCGGCAGCCGCTGTAGCAGAATTGGATGCTGCCGTCGCGGAGTTAGACGCATTTGTCTCGGATGTTGCTGCTGCTGTTGCACTGTTGGATGCTGCCGTAGCACTATTAGATGCACTTGTTGCAGAGCCCGCAGCCACTGTAGCAGAGTTAGATGCTGCAGTAGCGGAGTTAGACGCATTTGTCTCGGATGTTGCTGCTGCTGTTGCACTATTAGATGCACTTGTTGCAGAGCCCGCAGCGGCTGTTGCGGAATTAGATGCTGCAGTTGCACTATTAGACGCATTTGTCTCGGATGTTGCCGCTGCTGTTGCACTATTAGATGCATTCGTTGCAGACGTTGCCGCTGCTGTTGCAGAGTTAGATGCGCTTGTTGCGGATGCAGCCGCTGCTGTTGCACTATTTGACGCATTTGTCTCAGACGTTGCCGCAGCTGTAGCGCTATTAGATGCATTCGTTGCAGATGTTGCCGCTGCTGTGGCACTGTTAGATGCTGCTGTTGCAGATCCGGCAGCCGCTGTTGCAGAGTTAGATGCTGCAGTAGCGGAGTTAGACGCATTTGTCTCGGATGTTGCTGCTGCTGTTGCACTGTTGGATGCTGCCGTTGCACTATTAGATGCACTTGTTGCAGAGTCCGCAGCCGCTGTAGCAGAATTGGATGCTGCCGTCGCACTGTTAGATGCATTTGTTGCAGAGTCCGCAGCCGCTGTTGCGGAGTTAGAAGCTGCCGTTGCAGAGCCGGCAGCCGCTGTAGCAGAATTGGATGCTGCAGTAGCGGAGTTAGATGCATTTGTTGCGGACGTTGCTGCAGCTGTTGCCGAGTTAGACGCTGCTGTTGCAGATCCAGCAGCCGCTGTAGCAGAGTTAGATGCTGCAGTAGCGGAGTTAGACGCATTTGTCTCAGACGTTGCTGCTGCTGTGGCAGAATTGGAAGCTGCTGCTGCAGATCCGGCAGCCGCTGTAGCAGAGTTAGAAGCTGCTGTTGCAGAGTTAGACGCATTTGTCTCGGATGTTGCTGCTGCTGTAGCAGAATTGGATGCTGCCGTCGCGGAGTTAGACGCATTTGTCTCGGATGTTGCTGCTGCTGTTGCACTGTTAGAAGCCGCAGTCGCACTATTAGATGCATTTGTTGCAGATGTAGCTGCAGCTGTTGCACTGTTAGATGCCGCAGTCGCGGAATTAGATGCATTTGTCTCGGATGTTGCCGCAGCTGTCGCACTATTAGATGCATTTGTTGCAGACGTTGCCGCTGCAGTAGCGGAGTTAGATGCTGCTGTTGCAGATCCGGCAGCCGCTGTAGCAGAGTTAGATGCTGCAGTAGCGGAGTTAGACGCATTTGTCTCGGATGTTGCTGCTGCTGTTGCACTATTAGATGCACTTGTTGCAGAGCCCGCAGCGGCTGTTGCGGAATTAGATGCTGCAGTTGCACTATTAGACGCATTTGTCTCGGATGTTGCCGCTGCTGTTGCACTATTAGATGCAGCAGTAGCGCTATTAGATGCATTCGTTGCAGACGTTGCCGCTGCTGTTGCAGAGTTAGATGCGCTTGTTGCGGATGCAGCCGCTGCTGTTGCACTATTTGACGCATTTGTCTCAGACGTTGCCGCAGCTGTAGCGCTATTAGATGCATTCGTTGCAGATGTTGCCGCTGCTGTGGCACTGTTAGATGCTGCTGTTGCAGATCCGGCAGCCGCTGTTGCAGAGTTAGATGCTGCAGTAGCGGAGTTAGACGCATTTGTCTCGGATGTTGCTGCTGCTGTTGCACTGTTGGATGCTGCCGTTGCACTATTAGATGCACTTGTTGCAGAGTCCGCAGCCGCTGTAGCAGAATTGGATGCTGCAGTAGCGGAGTTAGATGCATTTGTTGCGGACGTTGCTGCAGCTGTTGCCGAGTTAGACGCTGCTGTTGCAGATCCAGCAGCCGCTGTAGCAGAGTTAGATGCTGCAGTAGCGGAGTTAGACGCATTTGTCTCGGATGTTGCTGCTGCTGTTGCACTGTTGGATGCTGCCGTAGCACTATTAGATGCACTTGTTGCAGAGCCCGCAGCCGCTGTTGCAGAATTAGATGCCGCTGTTGCAGAATTAGATGCCGCAGTCGCACTATTAGACGCACTTGTTGCAGATCCCGCCGCTGCTGTCGCGGAGTTAGATGCCGCACTAGCGCTATTAGATGCATTTGTTTCACTAGTAGCAGCTCTATTTGCTGCAGCTTCTGCACGATTTGCAGAACTATTAGCATTTACTGCAGCCGTACTTGCAGTTGTAGCAGATGTACTTGCCACCGTTGCACTATTAGATGCACTTGTTGCAGATCCCGCAGCCGCTGTAGCAGAGTTGGATGCTGCCGTAGCACTATTAGATGCACTTGTTGCAGAGCCCGCAGCCGCTGTTGCGGAATTAGATGCCGCAGTCGCACTATTAGACGCACTTGTTGCAGATCCCGCCGCTGCTGTCGCACTATTAGATGCGTTAGTCGCTGCTGTAGTTGCTGTTGTAGCAGATGTGCTGGCTGCACTTGCAGAATTAGATGCCGCTGTTGCACTAGTTGATGCTTTTGCCGCATTACTTGCAGCAGCTGCCGCTGCTGTACTTGCTGCTGCTGCAGAACTAGAGATAGCATTACTTGCAGCTGTGAAAGCCGCCGCTGTTGAGTTTGCTGTAGATACAGCTGCTGTTGCTTTTGTTAATGCATCATCAGCCTTAGTTGCAGCTGCTGTTGCCACAGTTGCTGTACTTTCAATAGCCTGAACAGCTGCATGTAATTGAGATCCGTTAACTGCATCAGTAGATGTGGCAGACACACGACCAGCAGCTACATTAGTAATAGTACGTTTAGTAGTACTATTACCTACAGACACGGTACTATCCGCAGTTCCTCCTGCAAAATTATAGCTTGTACCTGCGATAGTCATATTTCCAGTATTCACTTTAGAGTCTGTTGTAGAGCCTGCACCTAATGCAACACTATTAACTTCAGATGCCGTTGCTGTTGCACCTAACGCAACTGCATCTTTTGCTGTGGCTTTAGCCATATAACCATATGCAGCAGCATTTTCAGCACCGGCCATACTAGAATAACCAATAGAAACAGCTTGGGTTGCTGATGCTGCTGCACTATTACCTATCGCAACAGCCATAGAACCTTGGCCTTTTGCTTGTCCACCTATAGCAATGGCACTTGCTTGAGATGCAATGGCAGTATCACCAAGCGCTATACTAGACAAACCTCCAGCATTTGCTTTATACCCAACAGCAAGCGCTTTTTCTGCACTTGCAGCCGTACTTGTACCAACTGCTACTGCATCAGCTGCCCCTGCATTAGCACCTTTACCAATCGCAGTTGCCTCACTTGCAGCTGCAGTTGTAGATGTACCTATAGCTATAGCATTTGTACCACTTGCTGCAGTATGTGTACTAGTATCATCACTGGAACCGATAGCTACCGCATTTTTACCACTTACATCTACTTGATAACCAATACCAGTTGCATATTGAGCTGCGCTACTTTGTAGTTACGGTTGAACCAAGAGCAACAGATTGATTGCCTTCTGCAGTATTAAGATAACCAACGGCTGTTGCAGCACCACCTTTAGCTGTTACACCGTGACCAATAGCCATATCAAAACCCGTTTGAGCATTTGCTTTCGAACCAATAGCAATAGATTGATTCCCTTCTGCTTTAGCTGCTGCTGTATCTTCCGTATAAGTATCATCACCGCCAATCGCAATAGCACTTTTACCTGTAGCCTTAGCATAATTGCCTACGGCTGTAGCCCCATCGGCAGTAGCTTGAGATTTGGATCCAATCGCCGTAGTGCTTGTACCTGTAGCATTCGCACCATGACCAAATGCGGCCGCCCCCTTGCCATCTGCGTTTGTATGTGCACCTACTGCCGTAGCAGATTCAATAGCAGAATTGTTATTAGTCATATAACCATTGGCTACTGCATCAGAACCAATAGCCACTGATTTAGATGTCTTTGCATTTGCAACTTTACCAATAGCAATAGGATTTGACTTGTTCTACCTGCATCAGGAACTGTAGTAGATCCAACACCGATAGCGATAGCACTTTGCGAACGCGTGGTAGTACCTTCTGGAATTGTCGCATGAATCACAGCCGCTTGTTGCATCATCAAAGACGCCAAAATACTAGCTACTACAATTTTCTTTTTACCTGTTGTATTCTTTGCCAACTCAGATACAACTACATAACACTGTTTAGACTTACTCCAAATAACCTTAAAAATTTTATTCATTTACAGCTTCACTCCTAATTGTTCTATTAATATTTGATGTTCTCGTATATTTCGTTTATTAAATGGTGACATATAGTCGATTAATTGTTTATTGCGTTCTACATGTGTATCAAAAATCTGCATCATAAGTCTTAATTGCACTAATTAACTGACGCTCTCCATCGTAGGCATCAAAGTAATCATAGTAATAGCCCACACGATGTGCTTTCAGCATTGGAGAGTTATGCACTAATGGATAGTTTCCATATAAGGCCTCATAATACATATAGTTCAATGGCAATTCCCATTGGAAAGATAGCAATAGGTCTGTGTACTCTGCCAAAAATAGCGGTGTAATGTGACGTGTTTCAACGGACATAACACCAGCCTTAACAGCAGATGTATAACCTATAAAATTAAAAATAGCATCATCATCCTTCTTATCATACGTATTACACAGGTATATATGTTTTACTAAATCTGGGTGATGGCGATACGCTTCTTCACTAATCAAAATAGGTAACATGCAGTTTTTTGAAATCGATATGTTTGGTTCCATTACGGAAACTCGAGCACCATTTGATTCTATTTGGCCTCTTTTATAACCAAATTTGAATGGTTCCTTAACGGTCTTAGCCATATCATCTAAGAACACAGGATCCCATAAATGTGGCACTTCGTAAACAGGTGCTTTTGTCATGATTTCCAAGTAGCATCTATTTGTCGTCATGACTTGAGGAATCATCCACACCGCATCATATTTAGTACCATTAAAAGCTCTGACACCTGGTAGGTTGTGGACCATTTTTTCCATATCCCACACAAAATCATTGCCCATGCGATAGGATACAATTTTAGCCCCCCGTTTACGGTATTCAGCTTCGATTTGTGGCTCTAATGTTAATGTTCCCTCAATAAGGATATCTGTTTTATCCACGACCTCATCAGATTCATAAATATCTATATCCATAAGGTCTAATTTTAAATTATCGAAATTTCAGATTTATCATTTCTCCAATAAATAAAAATAAACAGATTCGACACCGTCAATCTGTTCTAAAGCATGTTTGAGGAAGTACATATTTTTGTCCTGCTCCGTTGGACCAAATATTGTTATATGACTTTCCCCAAAAGAAAGTAATCCCGATATTAATTGTTCTTCACCTCTTTTTTTATAGCTCTCAAACCTATACAGTAAATCATCTATTAATATACTTATATATAAACTTTCATATATAGTTATATCTTATAAAAGTATACCCACAGGGTGTATTTTTATAAATTCATTTCAAATCATAACATGAGAATTTCTCAAATTCAATACATTCGATGTAATTTTATGAAGGCTTTATGAAAGTTTTATATTTTCCGAAATTTCCTTAACTATATGCGTAAAAAACGCCTTTGTAGTATACTGAGTAGTAACAAAAGTAGTAGAACTTGAGGGGATTTCACATGACAAAAAAGAAACCACAACACAACTTAGATACACAAACAACTGGGCCAACTACGGCTCAACATATTGCACCACCAGCTCATGATATAGCCGAGGCGCAAGCGGGGATTGATGAGTTAAAAAGTTCCTATGACAATTTTCTCTATGTTTCCAAGGCATTCCCAAATACGAATATTAACTCACTTCTAGCGAAGGGCAAAATATATGGGCTTAACCCAGCACCTCTTAAAGGGGCTCGCGTGTTAGAGCTAGGTTCATCTTGCGGTGGGAATATTATTCCCCAAGCGTTGTATTATCCAGAAGCGACTTTCACAGGCATCGACCTTTCACCAGTGCAAGTACAGCATGGGAACGATCTCATTCAATCGATGGGTCTTACGAATGTAACATTGCTAGAAAAGAACATCATGGATATCGACGACGATTTTGGTACCTTTGATTACATTTTGGTGCATGGTATTTGGTCCTGGGTACCAGATGTGGTAAAGGATAAGATTCTCACCATTTGTAATCGTAATCTATCTGACTGCGGTATCGCCTATATATCCTATAATACGTATCCTGGTTGGAAACGTCTGGAACAGCTGCGCGACATCATGCTCTATTCGGAAAAACATGCGCCTAATGATTCCTTAAAGGATCGCACTGTGTATACGAAGAATGTGTTAAAGCTCATCGCTGAAACGATGAAGATGGACGAGCGATCTCGTGTACAATCTGATTACAAAATCAACAATATCAACCGTGTAATCGAGTCTAATGACTATTATGTAGGGCACGAATATTTAGAAACCTTCAATGACCCTGTGTATGTATCACAGTTTGTGGAACGGGCGGAACGGTTAGGTTGTACCTATGTAGGTGACGAATCGTTACAACGCTCCTTTATTACATGGCTCGACGATGCAGTGGTAGAAAACATCAACGCCCTATCCCAAGGCAATCATGTGGATAAGGAACAGTATTACGACTATGTCTATGATACCCAGTTCCGCATGGCTCTACTCACTAAGAAACAAAACGCGGATAAGATTATTCGCAATGAAACGGTGACCATAGACACATTAAATAAACTGTATTTCTACACAGCTATAAATGAATCTAATGGGGTTCCACCAGAATGGACAAATCCCGTATTTATTTCTATCAAGGAATTGATGGACCTTAGAAAACCATTCAATGTACAGGATGTAGTGAATTATGTGAAAGAGCATCATCCTCATATCGATATCGATATGGATGCTATATATAAACGATTGTTCCTATTGGCTATCGTGGGACAGGTTTACGTTCTTGGTGAAAGATACGAGCAATTGCCATTTATAGAAAATGAGACATATATTCCAGAACGATTTATCAAATACATAGAAACACTTACCGAAGGTGGTGGCCAACAATACATGACCGTAGGCAATATGTATAATCAAATCGATCAAACTGTGGACCACGGGCTTTTATTCGTCATGAGATTGCTTGAAAAACCAACTACTAAAGAAGCAATGATAGCTATTATGGACTCTAATTTAAAGATAGAACGCACTACTGATGATGGAACTAAGTTCATCGTGCCGAGCGAAGAATATTTAGAACAAAAAAATTACTACATATTGAAGGATTGGGATTTTTTTAGAAAATAATTAGCCTATTCTGCATATAAAAAAATAGCAGCTACTAGCCCTTAAAGGGGTTCGTAGCTGCTATTTTTATTATTTATCTAAAAACATAATCCTAAATTAGAATTACGTTCTAATGAATCCGCATCAGAGGGTCCTTCAACAATAACAAGCACTATTTTTCGTCGTGCCATTTATATGCACCAGCTTTCCTAAAAGCATAAGAAATTTCAGCATTATTTGTCGATTTATATAATTCTTCGTTCTGTTCTCCGAGCATGATATCTCTATAATAAAAGTCACGGAGATTATTACTTGTCTTTACATTAACCATTCGTGTATATCGATTGCTAGGATTAGTTGTGGTGAAAAGCAATACAGCCTTTATCTAGTGTTTCTAAAGGTCTTAAATTATGAGATGTAAATATTAATTGACCTTCACCTTTCTCTGAAATAATGCGTAAAATCTCACCGAGTAGATATTCAAAGATACCAGAGTCTAGCTCATCTATGGCAACAGTAATAGATTTTCTATTATATACAGAAATTAATAAGCCTAAAACAGAAATAATTTTACGTATTCCTTCAGATTCATATTTTAAAAGGAATATATGTATTTGATTTATAAGATACTAACTCAAATCGTTCTCCATCCTGATTATCCTGTAGTTTCTCTTTACCCAATGTTTCTACGCCAATAGTTAATCCTGGGACAATTTGAGTTAATACCAGATTCATCATAGCTATACTATCTCTAATATCTTGTACAACGGCTACAGGAAATACATTAGGTTGATTTAGGGATAATCCAATTGTACCTACAATATGTCTCGTATCAGCCCTATAATTTATCTCTAAAGGTAGTGCATCTAGGCTAATTAGTCCAATATGTTCTGTTGTTACAACAAATAAATCATGATTACCATATTTTACTAAATCCGTCAAAAATCGAATACATTAACTCAAAATTTTTATTGGAACTCATCAAATTATTGCGAATATACAAACGTTTCATAAACTCTGGAGAAAAAAATAAAGGACTGAGATTCCGCTTTCGCTTGTTTCTTATTTACGATTAAATCTGTAATATCATCCATATCACGACCAACTAATAGATCTAATTTTGATTTTGGTTTAAAGATTTGCTTAGCAGGCACATCAGTATCAATTAAAATACTTTTTCTAATATTGGTATCTACACCTTCAATCTTATATTGTAAGCGTTCTTTTTGTAATACAAATTTGATTTTCTCTATCGCTAGTATCATCCGTTATATTGCTTTCACCCATAATCGATGAGGTAATGCCTAATTCAACCTCGTAATCTACTATAAATTAAAAAGCGGGTAGCTAATCACACAGGATTAACTATCCGCTTATGTATTGAGGTTTGTATGAAAAAAATCTGTTTACACTATATAGTTATTTAAGCATCTCAATATTATCTATTATTTAATTTTTCTACCAGCATATCTACTGTTTCTTGTAATTTCTTATTTTGAGCCTCTAATGTATCAACCCGTTGTTCGAGAGCATTATAGGAAGCAGGAGAGATATTTTGTAGCGTTTTGTTTTCACCGAATTTATAGGATACACCAAGGTTAGCCATGATGTGATCATTAACGGTAGCACCGGCTGTGAGGAGCAAGTTTTCCTTTGGATAATACCCCACACCAAGAGCTAGCGCATTAGCATCTTTATAGTGGCCAATACCGCCCATCACTTGTACTCGATTATCTGGATCAAATTGCATTGGATGTAATGCAGCTAGTGCCGCAGCACGAGCATCGCCTTTATTGGCCTCTTTTCCAATGTTGCTAATTTTGTTATATAGATTATCGATTTGTTGATTTGCACCATATAATTGGGAACCATTGATGGCATCTGTAGAATCAGCACTTACACGGCCTGCCGCTACATGAGTAATCGTCCGTTCTTGATTGGTAGTGCCTACGGATACGGTGGATACCGGTGCAGTGCCGGCAAAGTTAACGGTGCCACCTGCATAAGTGTAGCTTGGGGTGCTCACCACATCACTACTTTCAGCAGTGGAATGACTGCCAAAGCACAACTGCTTTATCTAAAGTTGTCGTTACATGATCGCCTAGTACATAGGTATTATTTGCCGTTACATGATTATACGCACCAACAACAGCATTGCTTTCACCCTTTAACACTGCATTATGACCTATGCCATAGTTAAAGTTGCCATCCACTGTTGAATTAGAGCCAATCAATACTGTATTGTTACCTTGGCTACCACCAGCTTGACCAGAACCAAGCCATACGTTTTTATTACCAGTAGCACCGGAGCCGGCAAAGGGACCAATAGCAATCGTATTGGATATGGTCGAATTAAAACCAGCGGCAAAATTACCGAGGAAGTTATAATCACCCTTACCATTTAAAAAGGTCTTTGAACCTAGTGCAACATTGGCACCACCACTAGAACCATTCAATGCTATCCGACCAATGGCGATATTATTTCCCTTTGCATTAGGATCGTTAGGGTTTTGATATGGATTGCCATTAGTAGTCCCCGCTTGTCCACCAAGGGATACATTGTCCGAATTAGTAAAGTTAGAATCTCCTGGTATGCCGATATTATAGGCTGCACCACCAGTTGAAACGATAGGTGCATCAGCGGCTTGTACTAGGCCTATAGAAGATACACTAAATACACTAACCATTGAAACAATACATAATTTTGTTGCGTAATTCATATTACGACCCTCCCATACTCTCTAACAATGTGTTGCTATACTCCCGCTAATGTTCTCGATGCGCCATAGATTTCAGCCACCACATAAGGGTTACCGCAGGTACTCAATTTAGCAAGTATCCGTTTTGTATAATCTAAATGCTCTAACAAAGCATCCCGTAGTTTGCGTTGCACGTGGTCAGGGGAATGAAATACGAGTATAGGATCAAAGTCTCCTATGATGATATACGTTGTATGTGGTTCTGGTCCTGGCTCAATGTGGTATTGAAATGGAATGATAACATTGAATAAACCATACACCACATCGCGCGCAATTGGTTTCCGTGCTTTTAAGACAAGCAAATGTCATGTTAGGAACCCTAACGTTCGTGGATCCGTATACATAGGCTTTGACCGTCTTGTTGATTGAATGCCGTTTGCTAGAACACCCTCGTGTCGTGCTATCTCTCGCAATACCGTTTTAATGGATTTGTGAATGATATCACGCCGACCATCTACATAGTAACATGCAGTGCAGTCACCACCATCTAGGTAAACAGGAATTAAGCAACATATATGGTGAGCTACATCGCCATATATCGCATTTGGATTACAAGAAATTGATTCTTTATTACTTACCGTTTGATACGCTGTATTATGCATCATTATAACCTTTCTTAAGATTAATGAGTAATAAAACTAAGGAATTCCTCTTGTAAAATTGTATAAATAACACGTGTTATATAAATGTGCTTTAGCAGCACTTATGAGTTAATTGTATACCTATAATTACAAGCTGTAAATATATAAATTAAAAAAATATTTTTAGATTTTTTTAAAAGCTACTTATAACTATGCATATTTTGCATATCTTGGATATCCAATTCTTTGTTGTCTGCTACCATCATATAGTACCGTAATTGATCGATGGCCTTTTGATGGCGTTGTTGCACAGCCTGCCTCGACTGGTGCGATTCACAACCAATAGAGACACAGCTTTTACCATCCTTATATAAGGCATACAATAATTCTTGTTGTTCTATCGGTAGTTTTTGAAATGCAGTCCACAGACGAGTGCGCAATTCGTCCTCATTGGAGGTGCCAACGATGTCTCGCTCGATATCTACATCATCGGGAAATTGGTCCATCGCCAGCTCAGATACATCGTCACCCGTGCAGGGCGGCAAGGTCAATTCCCGTTTCCATTGCTGAACGGACCGCTTGTAAAAGTTCAGATAACCGTAGCGAATGGTGGCTTTTACATACCCTGAAAAGGGTACCTTACCTGATGTATGAAAGCTGTAGATGGCTTCGATAAAGATAATCCACAGAAATGATTCAACATCGTCCGTCAGTGCTTCGGTGCTATATCGGTTCGCATAGCGGATGATGAGTGGTCGATAGCGACGGCATAGTTCGACTTGTGCTGCATCGATGGTGAGTTCCTCGATGGGCCACACCGCCCGTTCTGTGCTGAGCACAGATACGCGGCGTTCTTGGCAGACGCGTACTAAACTAAGGTCTGTCACCGCTTGTAATACCTTTTGGGGACATACCACATGTTTCATATTCATATTCGTTCCTTTCTGCCTAGGCTCAATTGAAATATACACCCAAGTGAGTATTTAGACAAATAAGAAATTCCGCTGAAAATGCATAGATTTACAGCGGAATTTTTGTTTTCGAATATGTATTTGTATAAAATTTCAACGCATTTTCAATGAAGTACGCCAATTATATGAATTTACTTGTTTCGCAGATTATATGATCTTTGTTAGCGCTAATATACAGCTTTCAACAGGATAATCCAGACTTAGTTAGTACACCAATGATAGATTCTTAGCGAATACTGGTTTCACCATGGTATCGTAGACATGCTGCCCATCCCCACAATGAATGTCCTCCATGTAAGGGAATACGTATTCAAACCAAAATTGGAACATGGTATTCACAAAGTGATAGTCCGAATAGCGCAATGGACCTCGGCTGCCCCCTTGGAGACGGCCTATAATGGCCAGGTCTAACAAGTCGGCCATACGGGTCGCAAAGGTACCACTTTTCAGTTCGCTAGCATGGCACAACTCTGTATAGAATGGTTTATCTAGCTGTGCTAGTGCATATAAAATGGCATTGGCTGCCCCAGCGTTACGAATATAACGCATGAGTAGTCGTTGCGGTTCCATATATAGGGCACCTTCTGGTCTAAAGAATAGACGCACAATATTATCATCTACGGATGCAGTAGGGTCGATATGCACTAGATTGCCTGGCATACCTCCTGTTACATGGTATAGTTTCGCAAGATCTTCATCGGTATAGTTCCACCCTAATGCTCTCACATCATCAAGGGTGAAAGGTTCTACCTTAAAGTGACTATGAATATATGGGGCAATCAAGCTAGATTCGCCCAAGATTCGCCCTTTTAATTCGTCCACATGGGTTCCCATGAGGAGTACAAACATCTTGCCATAGTCCCGATAGGTTTCCATCAATTCCCGTAATAGAATGGGCACCTGTGGTGCCGTATCTACTAGAGCCGGGTAATCGTCAATAATAAACATCATATGTTTATCAACACTCATTTGAAATACTCTACGCAAAGCCTCCTCTAGGGTGCGAAATGACCCAGATGGCATATCCAATCCTCTCTCAATGGATCGAATATGAACGGATTCGTTCGCTAGTCGTCCCTAGCAAGTAAACCACATGATTCGACGTTAATCGGTTTTGCAGTTCCTTTGCAATATAGGTTTTTCCTACGCTATAAGGCCCGTATACAACACTCATATCCATACAGGCCTTCTCGTATTGTTCCATGATAGAATCAATTACCGCCTCATGGTTCACACACTTCATATAAGATCTCACCTCCCTTAAATTCAGTCCTTAGGAACCTATTATATCATAATCTAAATAATCTATAAAATATATTTTATGTATTTTTAACAAATATATAATAATTTCATCATTTACACATAAAAAAACTCTCCTCAAATGATATGTCCCCCTTTCACTGAACAAGCAGTAAAGGGGATACATATCAAAAAGAGAAAAGAGTTTTATTGATTGTTGGTAAATTTCATAATCATGATACGCCGCACCGCAGCATTGAGTTCTGCTTCGGTAATAGTGCCATCTTCTACGGCTTGTGTTAAGGCGGTATGAATTTCCTTGATATGATTCGAGTGTTTACACACGGCTACCATATCGCCACCAGCCTTGATAGTACGTACCGCATAATCACCTACGGCGATGCCGGTAATGGCCGCACCGACTTCGATATCATCGGATAAAACCACGCCAGTAAAGCCCAATTCACCGCGCAGCCAATCGGTGATAATCGGTTTAGACAAACTAACGGGATTTTTTGCATCCATAGAGGTGACTTTCACAGAATTCACCATAATCATAGGTCGCTCCTGTGCCGTAGATTGGATCAGCTGCACAAACACGCGCGTATCATCGTCCATCAGTGCGTCCTTCGATACATCGACTCGCATGCCAGGCACGGTAAAATCGGCCCCACCTGGGAAAAAAATTGGTACGCCGTGAACACTTGGTTCGCCGCATATCGCTTCGTAATCAATTCGCCAATCTGTGCGGCCCGGTCGAGATCCTGTGTATAGGAATAGAAGGAATGTGTATTTACCATGGGCCCTAAATTTAGATTAAATCCAAGGTCGCGCATCTCGATGGAGGTACGCGTCGCGAGGCTACCCACCGCATCAAGGCCCTTTTTAGAGATAATGTTAGGTTCCACCCAAGGAATCATCACATTAGGGCGATAAGGCATCCGTTCCCGATGAATCGCGATGAACGGAGGCGCTAGGCTCGCAATATTTGCATTATCTCGAATCCCTTTTGTGAAAGCCCGTAGTTGTTCCTTGGATTCCATATTATTATTATCTAATAAAATACCGCCTACACGGTATTTGCGCATCATTTCTTTTTGAGGCTCATCTAATGTGGTACCGTCGAGACCCATGAGAATCAATTGGCCGATTTTGTCCTCGCGAGACATATTTTTCACCATTAAATCCGCCTTATCCTCGACCGATGCATTGGTTGCGGCTATAGCCCTAAAACTTGTAGGTGTACGTTCTTCCGCTACGGTCTTTGCTTCATCTTTGTAACATCCGGCCACAGCACATACCGTTGTTACTAGCAATACACCACATATAAACCTTTTAACGAACTGCTTCATCGCTCTCTCTTTCTGTTGCAAGCTCAATTTCAATATAGATGTAGTATGATCCTATCCCCCCTCCCAGTTATAGAATCGTCCATCCTAACACTCAAATATTTTCTAATCTATTATATACTATATAGTTCATTAATGCCTCATTAAAAATGCTGACTTGCAAATTTTGTATACTAGCCCAAAATAATGCATACAATTTGAGAACGACAACCTTCTAACTATAAAAAAACTGCAAGCTAGCTGTATATCCAATCAAGCTATTCTCAATTGACATATAACTAACTTGCAGTTGATTCTATTTAACCTACAATTAATTCTATTTAACCTGCAGTTGATTTTATTTAACCTACTGATGATTCTCTGTATCTGTAGTATCTTGGGAATCAGTTGGTCCTTGATGCGGTGTTTTATGATTCGTCATCACCGTTTTGGCCGCTACCTTTTTCACAGGGAACGTAATTGGCACCTGTGTATTAACTTGTACTGGGCCATTTTTTGGTACAGCCACCTCTTGCGGCGTAGACAAGGCCTTTACTACTGTAGCTGAAGGCGCTGTTTGCGCTATTTGCGTTACTGCCTTTGGCGCTTGTTTAGGCGCATCCGGTTGTTGACGTGCCACCCGTGCTGCCGCCAAGATTCCAGGGTTACGATATAGTAATTGACCACCTTCGGTAGATAATTTTTGATCATAGTAATATACATCAGCATTATAATATTCGCTACCGCTCGCCACATCATAGCGCAAACCAATCATGGTATACACCGTAAAATGAAGCAAGCCGTCCGGTTTACTGCGGTCAATGGAATCACGATCCACGTACCAATTATTACCATTATAGGTGAAAGCATATATATCTTGACGTGCATCGGCATTAGGTATAACAGATATAAGCAGCGCTACTACAAACAATATAGCTGCACACATACGTTGTAACATGAGGCCTCCTCATATGTATAAATGATTGTATACGATTTAACAACTTATTATACCATATTTTAATAGGTCAATATGAAATATCACTTTATCATATATAAAAACTAATCCAATATACTCGTCTTAAGCATATAAGACTCAGTACGTCCTTGTTTTACCGTATCGAGGTATTTATTCGGAATTTGTTTGAACCTATTATGAATTGTGCCTCTACTCTTATTACAAGCTTTTTAGAATCTCAGCTTTACTAATACCCGCCCCTAAGGAAAATAAACGAGCCTCTAATAACAAAAAGTATATATTTTGTAATACTTGATCTGTGATCTGATGACTTTCAAAAAATGCTTTCAGTTTTATACGCTCATCTTCTAAACGTTTTATACGCTTGTCTAATAGAGCAATCGCATCATCAATTGTTTTCTCAATAATAGATATAAACTCCATAACAAAAATTCGTTATATCACCACCGTTAATTTCAGCTGTTGTCATTTTTAAAAAGCATCATAATATTGTTTTTTTATTATTTTTTTAATAACAGCAGATAAGCGTAATGCAATCAGAGGATGAAAAATGTTTTTGCTAAGTAAGCTGTAGATATAAATCGATTTGTACGGCCATTACCATCATAAAATGGATGAATGTAGCCAAAGTAATAATGAAATATCGCAACACGTATAGGTAATTGTATATCATCATTATTAAGAATCATTAAAGCTTGATCTATTTCTTGAATAATACTAGATTCAGGCAATGTACCACGATGAATTATCTTATCTTGATGATTTACGATATCTACAGAATCTTTTCTAAAAAATCGCTCCATCAGGTTGATTCTTCTTTGAAATCTCATCACGTATAATATCATCATATAATCGCCTAATATCTGAACTACTGTTATATATAAAACGCCTAGGCTGCTCTAAAATGGTTTTATATTTTGTGATAATACTAGAAAAACGTAACTTCTTATTATCTATATTATGTATGGCATCTTGTATTTCACGCCGACTACTGCGTACACCTTCGATATCATTACTCGCCTTAATTTCACTAGATAAAAAGCCATTCATAACATGCCATAACATAACTAGAGGCACACGTTGTGCCAAATTAACAAATTCATGTTTTTTCTGTTCGATAGATAGAAGCAAATTCACTAATTCAGGATGATACATGAAAAAAGTCTGTATAAGTATGACGGCGGTTATATTCATGAATAGCTATCGGTAAAACAATAGAACTCTCAGAACAACGTCTATTATCCAGTATACGTTTCCATTCATCTTCACCTTTTTTGTAATATATCTTATACATTGGTTCAAATTTCATGCTATCCCTCCTATCTGCCTCTATACTATATAATCTATGATGTTCAAAATAATGCAATTTTGTACTTCATACCACATTTTCTTATTTTGATGTTCAAAAATAGCGAATTTTGAACATCAGTTTACAAAATTATATCAATGGTGTATAAAAAATGCAAGATTAGTCTAGATGCCTTTGCACCCATTCTTGCCCTTGCTCAAGTATGGGTGTAATGTGTTTCATCACAGGTTTCTCAAGAAATTGAATTCGCAAATAATCTATACTCATACCAACCACAAAGACGATTGCTACTACACATACCGCATATATAGGTAATAGTAAAGAATCATAATACTGATAGGTATAAAAAATATGGTCCCACATATAACGAGCAAATAAGCCATTGTCATGTATTAGGTAAATACCAAAGGTCGTTGCCGCTACTGTGTTAATCCAAGGGCGATAAGCTATGTTCGATTTCAAGAAAAGAATAAATGCACCTAATCCTATAGCGAGCAGGAATACACCGTAGTCCTTCAGCGAAAAATAAAGGGTTTGTGTTACATATATAGGATTTATCATCGCCAATATATCAACTAGAATAATCCCTAGTGTGGAGCCTGCCAAACCAATGGAAGTTACTAAAACACCTGTCTTTTGGGTGATGCTTTCACCATATAACTTAATATAAGCACCGATGGTGTAAAAATAGACAAACGAAAATATATGTTTAAAACCAAAGGTCGTATGTGGTAATTGAGGAAATAGATTCAGTATGGTCGGTGTTAAGAACCAAATAACCAGGCCGATTAATAAAAGCAGTCTTAAGTAATTCTGCTGTAAACGGTGTATGATAGGGTTGATAAATGGTGTTAACAAATAGAGGACTAAAAAGTTCTGCCCGAACCAACTCATGGCACCGATGGGCAATAATGATTTGATGATATTTGTTGATGTCACCGTATCTAAACCTAAAACAAGAGCAACCCCAAGCATAGCTAAACTATAAACCAAATCTGGCCTACTAGTTTTGCAAACTTATGCAGTTTAAATTTTGCATTAATCATAAAGTATCCCGTTATGATGACAAAGGCGGCCACACCCGCTTTGCCAAAAAGGGAGAAAAATTGAAAGGAATATTTTGTTAACGGTTACATCAGGGGTAAAGGTAAAACTACCATGCACACAAAAATGATGCATCACGATACCAATCATGGCAATAATCCGCAGAAGTTCTATATTACTCTGTCGCTCTCTCATGTTCTCAAACCTCATAAACTCTCTCAAAATAATTTAAATTACTATTTATACGATATAAGTTATACTAACAAAATGATTAATTTATGACTATCTATGGGACAAGCCCCTTGATACCTCTTCTAAGAATTAGTAGAGACCTGTAGTAATTACTAGGATGAAGTTGATATGGTGTCTCAAGAATTAGTACACGCCTGTTCTAATTTTTGAGACACCATACTGAGACACTATATAATTTATTAAGTTCATTTGGATTTGACGATATATATAATTTTTCCTTATAATAAAAGAAGATAGCCAAGCGAGTAGTTCCGTCAGGCTCATCTCAAAAAATACGAAAGTGATGAAATGGCCTTTCAGTTACCTAGTTACCTTAGGATAACGAAGGGCTATTTGTCTTTTCCAAGACAAATAAGAGCCACAAGTGCACCAAAGGCAATGACAACAGTCATTACCTCTAGAATTATCATGATTAACTCATAATCACTCATAGAGCACCCCTCCCTCCATTAACGAAGAGAGGCCCAACCTCGCCGACTATCTTAGCTCAATTATAAAGAGAGCTTTTGTTTTAATCAATAAGCATCTATAAATACAGATATACGAATTAAATTATGAAAGCCCCCGAGTACTAATATATACAGCTATTAGTACTCGGGGGCTATTTTAATATTCTCAGATTGCTTTAGGTAAATATATCTTAGAATTTATGCGTAAATCCAGCGTTCACAGACCATCCTGCTTTATAGTCGCCAGATAGACCTTTGCTAATATCAGCGTAGATACTGTTGTTAGCGTTGATACCATAACGGCCACCGAATGCGAGGTCAGTCCATGTGCCTTTAAGGTCTTGTTCTGTAGATTTCACAGTAGAACCACTTGTGTATGTAGTTTTTACCGAGCCAGAGAAAGCATGGTTAACACCTAAACGAGTATAGATACTGCCTGCGCTAAAGGTCTTACCAATTTCAAGGCCAAGACCGCCAGCAGTACTGCTTACACCAGCTTGGTCTACATGCATGGTACCTGCATTAAAGCTATCTCCACCAAAGTGAGTATAGCTCAATTGTGCTTGCGGTTCGATGTATACACCATTTTGTAATTTCACAGTTTTACCATAGCGAGCGCCGATAGTGTATGCATTAGCCTTCGTTTCGCCAGATAGGCTTTCACCAATTTCATTACGAGCTGTGAAAGTATTCGTTACACGACCAACTTGGGATTCAAGTTGAATGTATTGATCTCGGCCGAGGTCTTTCAAACCATAGGCGCCAACAGCAAAGGCCTTTTCTTTGCCAGAGCCATTGAACACATAATCATCATGGCCACGAAGGTAAGACACTTGACCGCCTACGGCCCAACCGCTACCAGTTTTAGCGTCGTAACCACCTTGAATACGTGTATAGGTTGTGTCGGTATCAATACCTTGTGCATCATAGCTATATTGACCGCCACCGATATGGGCCCAAATACCTGTTACTGCGCCTTGTTGCAATGCACGAGGACGGTAAGTATTTGTTAATGTGTGCCAGCCATTGATGTTGCTCATAATCGCAGAACGAGCACCACGCATATGCGGAGTATCATATGCCGTTGTTTGAGAAGGTGTTGGTGTTGGTACCGGTTGTGGTGCAGGTTGCGGTGCCGGTGTTGGTTGTGGCGCCGGTTGTGGTGTTGGTGTTGGCGCCGGTTGTGGTGCTGGTTGCGGTGTTGGAGTAGGCGCTGGTTGTGGCGCCGGTTGCGGTGCCGGTGTTGGAGTAGGCGCTGGTTGCGGTGCCGGTGTTGGAGTAGGCGCTGGTTGCGGTGCCGGTGTTGGAGTAGGCGCCGGTTGCGGTGTAGGTGTTACTGTTGTATTGCCGTACACGTATTTACCTTGGCCGTTTTGATCCGCTTGCCATGTAATAGCACCTTCTTTAGCATAACCAGATGTTAATACCTTAAAACGGCCAGATTCAGCACCTTCAGAAGCAATGGCTACTGTGCCTTCAAGGTTTCTTTCACCAGTCACATAGTTATGGTAATACACCTTATGTGCAAGATTATCTAAAACCTTGTTTACATTATCCTCAGTAGACAAGTCTAATCCTTTGCGGCTAGTGTATAGATGAGCGCCAGCATTAGGGGCTGCACTTGTTATATGAATGTCACCACCCCAGAAGGAATCGGCCGTTAAACCATTATATGTTGTGGTTGGCGGTGTATATTCTGGATCTTCGGTATCTGCATATTCATCATTAGGATCATAAATAAAATTCACATGGCCTTCGAGCTTATCTATATGGATTTCATTATGCTCAGATTGTGTAACACCATTGTTAAAATTGCGGTTCTTAGCACCTACTAAACGATGTACATGACTCGGTGTAGTCATAGTAGAATAGCTTGTACCAGATAAACCACCTTGATAAAAATGATCCCAATACCCCTGTTCACCAAGGAATACATTGATATGATTATCATGAGGAGAATTTTTATCTGCTAAATTAAGAGCAAAACCAACCCATAATGCATCTTTATTATCTAAACCAATATTGATTATAGAAGAAGTCTCCTCATGTCCGTCAATGCGCACATCACCGTCAAGATTGATATCATAACCTTGTATTTTTCCATGAGAACCATCAACGCCAAGATTTACAACTCCACCATTAGAGATTACTGCAGGTCTACTTACATTCCCTACTTGAATTAATCCTTCTCTAATGATAATGGAACTATCATTCTTAGCCACTATAATAGCAGGTCTATCATCAGTTGCACGAGCATGTACACGATCTATAGCAATAATCGCTCTATGATCGGCCTCGATACCTTCAAGAACTCTCGGTACTTCACCTAGGTTCATAACATAAATTATCAGCACGAATTACACCATCGTCATCCATAGCCATAGCATTAGGAATAATCGCGCCAGCAATCGCCAGTGCCACAGCTAACGATAGCTTTGCTTTACTTACATGTCTCATAATAGTCCTCTCACGCTCACAACATAAATAAACTATAAATTATCTTAAATTATAATTTATATTTTATTATTTGTAAATATGAGAAGAAAATTGTGGCTCTTATTTGTCTTGGAAAAGACAAATAGCCCTTCGTTATCCTAGGATAGCTAGGTAACTGAAAGGCCATTTCATCACTTTTTCTGTTTTCTTGAGATGAGCCTGACGGATCTACTCGTCTGACTATCTTCTTATATTATAAAGATAATTATATATCGTCAAATTCGAATGAACTTAATAAATATATGATGTTTTATAAATTAATACAGCCCTGTAATAATTTATTAATATTGATTATAGGTAATACTATAGGTAATATATTAGGCTTTAAAGATAACACCATTATGCTCTAGTTGTTCCACTGTTTTTTTACCAATGCCCGGTAGCATCAATACTTCTTGTTTAGTAATTGTTTTAAAATCATCTACTGTGTATAGGCCGGCTTGTGAAAGTGTAATCTGTGCACCAAACCGTATATTGTCATATACCGGATTGCTACGCACAGCCCCGTCTTTAGCAACCTCTATGGGACTCATATGAGCGGACTCGCGTTTTCCTATATAACTATCATTAGAGTACCGATTCGCAACAGTTCGACCGGTAACACGTTCATACGCATCATATAAAATCTGCCATAATGGACTTTCAAAACTCACCAATTGAGTCGGTAAAAATGAGATAGCAGTATATAAACTTATCAATTCCCGTGGGTCAAAATCTATGTCGATCACTTGATCTACCATATACATAATGGTCTCTAAATGGTCTTCTACAAAATCGTTCCACCGCGTTGCATCTTGTAATAACCACTCAATATCTTCATATTCGTCAACAAGATCTGCTAATACATCATGGGCAATCTTACTTTCACCACACTGCAAAGCCAATAAAATATACAGCATATGCATCGGTAACATGATATCCGGAGCCTGATTAAATGCATTTTGTATATCATCACAACATGCGAGATAGCGCTGATACACCTTGCGACCACGATCCCAATTGGCAGCGCCACAACAAGCAACCATCATATACACAAGGAATCCTGAATGGTCTTGCTTATCCCCGTGAAAGACAGGAGTAAAGCATGCAATCGCATCATTATACATATTGTATTCTAAATATATCATCCCCATGTCGATGAGGCATCGCATATAAGGACGCGCCTCTATTATATGCCAATCCATTTTCTTAGGTTTTTTCAACGATTCTACTAGCTGTTTTAACTGATAAATTTGAAAGCTTGGATGTAATTCAAGGGCTATCAGTTCTCGTTTAGCATCTACTTCGTCAGGGCATAACGCAAGAATCTTATTGTACAATTTCTTTGATTTCTTAGCCGTATCAGCCTCTTCTGCAGCCTCGTATAAATCATATAATTTCATTTCTAATGTATCCGCAAAATCACCACGATTATATTGAGTCATAAATGCTTCTATCAAAGCCTCAATAGATTTGAATTCAGCCTCATGTTCAGATACAAATTGTTGCTGTAAACGTAATAATAACTCACTTTGAAAGCTAAACATAGAGTGTCTCCTTATACATATAAACGTAAGAATACTACTTATCTGTAATATATCATGAGGAGATATATTAATTCTAGAGGTAAGGCCTTGTTCTATTAATATCTCATCTGAAAATTAGTACAGGCCTGTAGTATTGGAGGAACCTCTTAACATATCTCCTAAAAATTAGAACAGGCCTGTTCTAATTCTGGAGAGACCATATCAGGCTATCTTACAAATTAAAACACGCCTGTTCTAATTCTAGGGACACGATACCAGGCTATCTTACTAATTACTACAGGCGTGTTCTAATTTAAAATCCCCTTGATAAGTACCAAGATACTCATCAAGGGGATTGTTTTAATTATGAACTATACCGATGTCAGATTAGAATTGGTAGTTAAGGTCTAAACGATAGTAGTTAGAAAGTTTATCGTTATCACCAGTAGACTTGTTAGTTTTGTTGTTGAAACCGTAATATGCTGTTAAGCCTACATTATCTTGTAATGCGTAGTTTGCAGTTGCTAACCAACCTTTGAAACCACGTAATTTAGTTACAAATGTAGCTGTATTATCAAGGTATCGAGTAGTATCATCATAGCCAACTTGCCATGTAGAAGATTGAGCAGCCATGTTTTCACCAAAATTGAAATATTGTGCTTTCACATCCCATGTACCACGTTTAGCTTGATTATATGCACCGTACCCAAGGCCAGCCGTCCAACCATAACCATGAGATACGCCAGGAGCTTCACCCATTCACCACCAAGCCAAACTTTATCAAAGTTCATATCTGTGCTGAAGCCATACATGTTGCGAATATCATTGTTAGAGGCTTTCTCTATATTATGACGAGCAAAGAATGCACCAATATTTACATGTTTATTCAATTCACCTTTTAAACTTGCATATGTAATAGTGAAGTTTTTATCTCTAGTAATTGTGCGTTCACCATATTCATCAGTTGCATAGCCGCCTTCAACAGCATAACCATAAGCTGCTTGGAATTGAACTTTATCATTGCCCGCATTGAATTGAGCGCCATCAAATGTATCATCATAGATTAAACCATTACCAAATGTTTGTTGGAAACGACCAATCTTAGCAGATACCCGTTCACCAAATTTATGATTTACATACGCACGATCAAACATTACTGTTCCAGGCTTTACACCAATAGCTCCTACACCAGTTGGATTATGAGCATCACCTAATTCAATGTTACCAGAAGTCAAACGAACTACAGCTTCTGTACGATCATTAACCTTTGCATTAAATTGAACACGAGCGCGAGCATCGAATAAAGAACGTTGACTATAATCACGAGAATCAAGATTTGTTCTATCAGTTACATAGTGACCATTCTTTTCTTGTGCACCCAAATAACGAAGACGCATATCGCCTGTTACTTTCACATTACCTACGCGGTCTTCCAATCGTCCAACACGAACACCTAAGTTATTCAATTCATTAGAGAATTCATCAGCCAAGCGATTAATCATAGCTTGTTGTTCTGCATTAGCGCGGTCTTGATTAGCCATTGCTTTAGCAATCATTTGAGCCATTTCAAAACGAGTAATTTCTTTTTGCCCTTTGAATGTCCCATCTGGATAACCATTCACAACACCAGCTGCAGCCAATTGAGATACGGCTTGATAAGCCCAAGAATCTGTACTCACATCAGAAAATGGATTGTTAGCAAATGCCGTTGTTACACCTAATACAGCAGTTGCTGCTAACATTGCGGTAAATTGTTTTTTCATAATCTTACCCCACATACCAACTATACACTGTTAAAATTAACAATTAATAACTAATATAAACCTTTAAATACAAGTTATTATTATCAAAATATTTATACATTGTTAGTGTATCATATAAAAATATTTTTTCATAGTAATTTCATGAATATAAAATGTAGCATTAAGGACTTTCCTTCATACATGCTCTCCCTATTCTACAAACCTTTACTAATTATCAATCCCCTTGATAAGTACCTAAATACTCATCAAGGGGATTGTTTTAATTATGAACTATACCAATGGTCAGATTAGAATTGGTAATTTAACTCAACGCGATAGTAGTTTGGTAAGTATTCATTAAGCGAACCATCGATTCGATGTGTTCTATTCTTGAATCCATAGTATGCATTGAGACTTACATTGTCTTGCAATGCGTAGTCCACAGTGGCCATCCAGCCTCTAAAGCCACGGTATGTAGTGGTAACAGATGGTGGTGTCGCATTATAATCCCAATGGTAATTATTGGCATCAAATGGGAAATTCCACTTAGATCCATAGGACGCTAAGTTTTGATCAAAGCTAAAGTATTGCGCTTTTACATCCCACGTACCTTTTTTCGCAGCGTTGTAATTACCATAACCGATGCCAGCAGTCCAAGCATGGCTATGTGCGGTGCCAACCGCTTTCACCCATTCACCGCCAACCCAAAGTTTATTAAAATTCATATCCGTGCTTAAACCATACAAATTACCGTATGTATTATAATAACCGGTTGTATCTCTTCTATGGCGAGAGTAGAACGCACCCACATCGATATGCTTATTCAATGTACCTTTGAGGCCTGCATAATTATATTGATCACGATCTGGCAAGAAACGGGTTTCATTATGCTCTGCCGTCGCATAGCCATGGGCTAATTGAAGTTGAACCTTATCGTTACCCGTGTTGAACTGAATACCATCGAATGTATCATCATACAATAAACCATTGCCGATGACTTGATTAAAACGGCCCACCTTCACAGACGTATGGTTACCAAATTGATGATTTACATAGCCCCGATCGATGGTAAGAGCGGAGTAGATTTCATCACCGTCGCCAAATTCCATTTGATACGTTCTAAAACGAGCCACTACATCGGTGCGGTCATTGACCTTTGCATTAAATTGTACACGACCACGGACATCAAATTTAGATGGCTTGTAATATTGACCGCCTTGCCCTACTAATACGCCATTTTTCGTAAAGGAATGACGCAATAAAAACTGCACATCACCGGAAACTTTCACATTACCCGTGCGGTCCTCTAAACGACCTACGCGAACACCCAAATTATTCAATTCGTTAGAGAATTCGTCTGCCAAACGATTAATCATCGCTTGTTGTTCTGCATTGGTGCGATCTTGATTAGCCATGGCCTTCGCAATCATTTGAGCCATTTCAAAACGGGTAATATCTTTTTGGCCTTTGAAAGCCCCATCTGGATAGCCATTAATAATGCCCGCACTCGCCAATTGAGATACGGCTTGATACGCCCAAGAATCTGGCGTTACATCAGAAAATGGATTAGCCCCGAAGACTGTCGTTACACCTAACACAGCCATTGCTGCCAACATAGGAGCAAATTGTGATTTCATAAAAATACCTCTCTTAAAAAAACTATATATTCACAAATATAGTTGAATCAACTCTATATGTATCCCCGTTTCCATATATGAAAAAGTATACAACTACAGTATTCTTTCATAGTATAACAATGAGAAATAAATAATCGTTAATAATATTATAAATTTTTCATATTATTTTTCATGTTTTACAGTGATTCATGTATATTTTTCCTGAAATATACAAAAAAAGGTGACGAAACTAATATTTCGCCACCTTTGTGGTCTTTATTAATTTGTACTAATCTATTTAATTAGAATTCGTAGTTAAGATCTACACGATAGAAATTAGGCTCACAACCACAATCTTGATATTTCCAATCGAAACCATAATAAGCGGATAATCCAACTCTGTTTTTCAATGCATAATCAACTGTTGCCATCCAACCTTTAAAACCAGCCCCATACGGTTGATTCCAAGTAGTATCAATGATCAAAGCATTATTTTTCATATTAAAATGTTGAACTTTTACACCCCAAGTACCTTGTTTTGCAATGTCGTAGTTACCATAACCAACGCCTGCCGTCCAAGCTGTAGATTCTTCAATATTAGAGGCTTTCAACCATTCACCGCCAACCCATACTTTATTGACGTTTACATTAGCATTGAAACCATATAATCCTTTAACAGGTTCATTGATTTCATAATCTTCACCGTTAAAACGAGTGTAGAAACCACCTACATCAAGGTGTTTACCAACTTTACCATTCAAGTTTAATACAACGAGTTCCGGATTTATATCTGTCACCATATATCTAAATTCACCAGACACCATATAGCCATACGCTGCTTGGAGTTGAACTTTTTCATTGCCTGCATTGAATTGAAGGCCATCAAATTCGCCATCAAAGGATAAACCATTACCCAACATTTGACCAAAACGGCCGGCTTTCACAGATACATGTTTACCAAATTTATGATTTACATAAGCGCGATCAAATTTTACAGTAGTAGGATCCTCACCAAAACCAAACATTGAATGTGGATTATATGTTTCACCTAGCTCGAAATTACCAGTTGTTAAACGAACAACAGCATCTGTGCGATCATTTACCTTGCCATTAAAGAGAATGCGGGCACGAGAATCAAATCTGTATCTACTTTGAACGCCTCCATGCCCAATAGTTGGAGATGGTATAATGTCGTTTACACTCTTAATATAGCGGAATCTCATATCGCCAGTTATTTTAACATTGCCCACCCGTTCCTCTAAACGACCTACACGAACACCCAAGTTATGCAATTCGTCGGAGAACTCATCGGCCAAACGATTAATCATCGCTTGTTGTTCAGCATTAGCGCGGTCTTGATTAGCCATCGCTTTGGCAATCATTTGAGCCATTTCAAAACGGGTAATCTCTTTTTGGCCTTTGAAAGTTCCATCTGGATAGCCATTGATGATGCCAGCACTCGCCAATTGAGATACAGATTGATAGGCCCAAGAATCTGGCGTTACATCGGAAAATGGATTAGCGCCGAATGCAGTCGTCACACCCAACACCACAGCGGCCGCAAGCATTGCAGAAAATTGTCTTTTCATAATTAAACCTCTTACTACTATATAACACACACAACTGTACTAGTGCCTAAATACATATTACTTATATCTCTATATTCTTATATGCATTTAACGCATTAGTAAAATGTATTTTTCAGTATAACAGTAAGAATTAAATAATCCTTAATAAGAGCGTAAACTATTTATTTATATTTCATCATGTATTCATATGTACTATTTTCATATAAAAAAGATGGCGAAACCTATGTCTCGCCATCTCTATTTGCTTTATTAAATTATGTGATCTTATAGATTAAAATTGGTAATTAAGGTCTACACGGTATAAATCGTCTTCTTTAGCACCATCCTGACTTTTCCAATCAAAGCCATAATAAGCAGTTAAGCCAACATTATTTTGTAATGCATAATTAGCTGTTGCTAACCAACCTTTAAAACCTGTCCCAACGTAAGGTTGATCCCAAGTAGAATCAAAGATTAGAGCATTATTTTTCATGTTAAAGTATTGAGCTTTTACACCCCAAGTACCTTGTTTTGTAATGTCATAATTGCTGTAACCAACGCCTACCGTCCAAGCTGTAGATTCTGTGATTTTAGAAGCTTTCAACCATTCACCACCAATCCAAACTTTATTAACGTTAACATTAGCATTAAAACCATATAATCCTTTTACAACTTTATATACTTGTAAATCTTCACCGTTAACACGAGTATAGAAACCACCTACATCAAGGTGTTTACCAACTTTACCATTCAAGTTTAATACAACGAGTTCTGGATTTAAATCTGTTGCCATATTTTGGAAGTCTCCAGACATCATATAGCCATAAGCTGCTTGGAAATGAACTTTTTCATTACTAGCATTGAATTGAAGACCATCAAATGTACCATCAAATGATAAACCAGCACCTAACATTTGGCCAAAACGACCAGCTTTAACGGATACGCGTTCACCGAATTTGTGGTTAACATACGCACGGTCAACTTTAACTGTTGTATCAGCTGTAGCATCGCCAAATCCAAAATCACCAGCAACTACACGAACAACTGCATCAGTACGATCATTTACTTTTGCATTGAATTGTAAACGTGCACGACCATCAAAATTAACCTGGTTATTTGTAAACTTTTGATAACGAAGACGAGCATCACCAGTAACTTTTACATTACCAACGCGATCTTCCAAACGAGCTACACGAACGCCCAAGTTATTCAATTCGTTGGAGAATTCGTCAGCCAAACGGTTAATCATAGCTTGTTGTTCAGCGTTAGCACGGTCTTGGTTAGCCATAGCTTTAGCGATCATTTGAGCCATTTCGTAACGAGTGATATCGTTTTGACCTTTGAAAGTGCCATCTGGATAACCATTAACGATACCAGATGCTGCCAATTGGGATACTGCTTGGTATGCCCAAGAATCAGGAGTTACGTCGGAGAATGGGTTAGCTGCGAAAGCTGTAGTTACACCCAATACTGCTGTTGCTGCAAAGATTGCAGCGAATTGTTTTTTCATAAAACCACCTCTTATACTAACTACACACATACAATAGTGTTACCTCGATACATGATGCATATGTGTCCACGTTTCCATATGCATTATATTCATCGATTAAATGTACTTTTTAGTATAACAATGATAATTAAATAAATATTAACAAAAAAATAAACTATTCATTTATATTTCATACTTTTTATACAAAAAGCTGGTGAAAACAAGTTTCGCCAGCTTTTATATTCTTATAAAGTTATACTAGTTTATTTAATTAGAATTTATAGGTATTTATCCATAGCCTTACCTATGAAGGAATCTTTATCAAATTTTTGAGTATTTATCAATACCACCTCTACTCCACATTTCATTCCATAAGTGAGCAGCCATAGACATTTCTGGAAAGTCTTCAAAAGATAATGCATTTGGTTCAATAAACTTTCTCCAGTCCTCATACGATACATGGCAGAATTTTTGATACATCTTGTAAAGCAAAAATCATAGCCTTTATGATAATATACATTATTCAGACCTATAGGACCTGATGTGTATCCCCAACCAACAGCATTATGTTTTTTTAGGACTTAAATCTATAAAAAACTTTTTTTCTTTTTTTAATCTTAAAGGAATCCCAACTGCGCCATTCTAATGGATTCAAAGCTTCATATAACATATCATCAGCAAATTTGATTTGCTAATGGAGTCCCATCAAATCCAAGAACAGATGTAGTTAAAAAGTCTGTATCTTTCCGTTCCAATAACAATAGATTCGGAAAACTCAAAATGGTTTTAAACAGAGTACATCCGTATCACAGTAATAACCGCCACGCTTTCCTAATAAGGCCCAACGGAATAGATCTGCAAAGGCAGCATAACTATTCCTATGCTTAAAAACCTTTGAAGGCTCTATAATTTCACTAGCATCACGTATAGTAACATCTGATGGAACACCATTGATATCCGAATAAGCAAATAGATCAACTTGATGCCCATGATATAAAAATGATTTCATACATAACTGTTCTATAGGGCTTAATTGATTTCCAACCCACAACATTTGAATTGGTGCATTTGCTTTCATAAAATAAATCTCCAAAAATCTTACTACCATCAACAAATAAACTAGTTAAATTTATAATATCTATTAAATACTTTTTATTCGCATCCATTCAATCATAGAACAGAATACAAAAAAATTAAGGTTGTGATACTTACCATATGCAACAAAAAAAGAATGGTGAGTCAAAAATAGTTATTTGCTTGAACTACTGTATTCCATAACCAATCACTAATAATAGGATTATTATGGATTAAATATACTGCAAATGTAGTAGATGCTACTGTATTAATAAATGGACTATATGAAATTTTTTTATATTCTTAAATATTGTAAATATGCCAATAGCAGCCAATAAGCCAACTACAGAGTTTCCTTTATGGGCTAAATACATAATATACAGGCCCTCATGTATATGAATATCGTTCCACAAGATAGAGGCCAATATAAGTATAATACTCATAATACCAGCATATATAGATATCTTATCTAATTTTGCATCTCCATATTTACGAATATAAGCACCAATCATATACATAATGCCAAATGTAAAATAGGATGTTAGATATCCACCACCACTGATAAATGTACTAATCAGTGTAGGAACGGTATAGAATATAGTGGTTAATACAATTATGATTTGCCCCAATCGAGCTTTTACTAACACTATTAATGATTTTTATTAAATAAAGGTATTGATACATATAGTAATAAGTACGATCTGGCAAACCAGTTTAATGGTGTCAGTGGAAATATAGACTTGTATATATAATCTGTCTTAATGGAAATCCCTAATGCAAAAAGCCAATAGTAAAATAATGATTCCCCAAAAATAGGTACACGATAGTAATTTCAATACTTTGTTCCATCTAAAGGTTTGATTCACAAGAAAATATCCTGTAATGATGACAAAAATATCAACAGCGACCTTACTCCATGCCCCTAAGAACTGCATGCCAACTAAATTAAACGATACAGTATCGATATTTCCAAAATAGCTTAGTACATAATAGTGCCCCAACAACACCATGAACATACTAATCACCCGTAACAACTCAATGTTAGACTGACGTTGCGTTGCTATGTTTCCCTTATTCATGCTTTCCCCTATCCCCTATTTCAAATATGGTTTTAAATTTTCTTGTACTTCCTCAGCATATTGATCTAATAAATCATAGCGTTTCCGATATTGACTACGCTTTTGTGATTTAATTTCTTCAATCGGTTTACGGTATTCCTCTAATGGAATGATGTAGAATCTTGGGTCTTGTGAAAGTTCCCCTCCACTTTCTTGCCACAAGGAATCTAGCTCCGCTACCTTAGCGCGATGACCGCGAACTAAATGAGTATTTGCATAAAAACCTTCATCAGATACAGCATAAATTATTTCTACACCACATTGTTGGGCAACTAATCTAAGTAAGTACATGATAAAGTTTTTTGGACGATAGCCAAACATCTTTTTAGTAGCTGTCTTGGCATTGGCTAACCCATCCTTATACCCCTGGATGGTACCAATCCACATCGCTTTTTCCCCATTAAAACCCTTACCAAAACGGAAATTAGCGTGGTATACACCTTCTGATTCTAAGGTCAATAATAGCGTTAACAAACCCTCTTTACGCTGCCCTGCACCGTAATATAATTGGGCTTTCATATTAAGTTCTTCAGATTGCCATACCGTAAGACCACGTTTAATACGGCTCACATCATCTAAGAAATTATCTTTATCTACAGAGTACATGGACTGAATCGCATCATCGGTGAATTCATTTTGTATGTAATCAAAATGATTGATGATAGCATCTAATCGCTCATCCGCTGTAGAATCTTTAAAGAAGAAAATACGAGTCATTAATTCATATAAACCAATTTGGCGATGTAATAATTCTGGGTCTGGTTTAAAGTTAGCAAAATAGTTTTCTAATCGATTCATTTGCTGACGGCGACTGATGGAGCGAACTGTATGTAATACAACGCGGCGAGTTTCTCTCCAGCTACGCTTACCATATATTTTTCGACCTTTTGCCCATTGATTTTGTATATACTGTAACACCTTATCACCTCAAATTACGAACTATCGTTACTATGGAATCTACCATCTTAGTAATCGTGAAAGTAGATTCAACACGTTTATATCCCTCATTAATTATAGATTCCCTAAAAACATCATTTATGATCATCCCTTGCATAGCATCTGCAATGGATGTACTATTTACGGTTTCTAACAGAATACCAGATGTACCATTCTCAATAATTTCAACTTGTGCACCCGATGTGCTTGTAATAACAGGCACCTTACAATACATTGCTTCGCATAATACAAGACCAAACGCTTCTTGAACCTTAGATGGGGCCACTAAACAGTGAATAGAACGGTAAAACTGGTTCATATCCTTTTGAAACCCCATATATTGTACATAATCCTGCATCTTATGTTCTGCAATGTACTGATGCATGCGCTCGATATCAGCGGGCTTACCATCACCACATATACGTAATAAAATAGCTCTATCTCTATCATGAATGATTTTAATTGCATCTAATAACTCAAAGATGCCTTTATTTTCGATAATACGCCCTGCATAACCAACGATAAATGGACTAGTAGAAATACTTTCATTTTCAAGTACAGGAAAACGCTGTGTATTTACGCCATTATAAACGAGATGGTATTTATGAGCTATGTCGGCAATGACCTGAACATCATAGACTCGTTTAGATACACAGATAAAAGCATCTACCTGTGATTGTATCCATCGGTGGTACATATCGGTTTTTGCGTGTACCACATTATGTTTATAAAAGATAAGTTTAGCCCCTGTTAAACGTTTGAGAGCCAAGCATAAAAGGATATATTTACCCGAATGGCATTGAATAACATCAATACCATATTGCTTCATTTGTTTAACAATAGAACCAATAGATAAAAAACCTTTACACGAATAAAGATTAGCTGTAATGATTTCTGCTACTGACGTAAATCGGTCTTGTAGTTCCTGGTTTGTTTCATCTACTAAAACAAAAGAGGGTATCTGCCGTCGATGTAGTTCGTCGCACATATCATATACATATTGCTCTCCGCCGCCCCATACTTTGGCGCCTACTACATTTAGTATCGACATAGATACCCTCCTTAAAATATATATTGTAATTAACTATATATATTTAATCATATATGTATTTATTTTTCATCTACTTTTTAGAAAATAGTGTCTTTTCATGATTGATCAACCAAGTTGTTAGTAAAGTCCAATCACGTGCTTCATCAGAATGATTATCGATAGGTCGAACTTGTTCCACAGGCTCAGTTGAAGGCACATTACTTTCACCATAATCCATACGGACATCACCCATCATAGTATCAGTCATCCATTGATAAGGAGTTACTAAGGTTTCAGGCTGCTCCTCAAATAACGATGGAGTAATAGAATAATACTCAAATCCTTTAGGTGCAATAGCCTCGATAATCGTTGGCATAATGCTCATATGGGTACCTTTTTTAGTAACGATCATATTATCTTCTAACTCAGGATGTTGTAATAAACCAACCGTACAGAATGTATCACGCAACGTATAGTCACGATGAATTAACGATGTATTATTCAAAGAACCAAATAGATTAGAATGATCACCTGTCACCACAAAGAGACTGTCTGGATAGGCATCTTTCATAGATTTAACGAAATTAAATATAGCCTTATCACTATAACGATAAGTCGCTAATTCCTTGTTACGCGTTTTATTAGAGCGCAAATCCTCACCCACATCTAGCATAACCTTTTCTGGATTATAATCGAGTAATGAATCCTCCATCTTATACGGCCCATGATTAGATGTTGTATAAATAAAATGGAATGTAGGTTTATCAATTGATTTAATTTGTTGCTCAATATTCTCTAGGAATACATGATCATAAACACCAACCCATGTTTTAGGAGCATCAGGTCCACAGAAGATAGAAGCACTTTCTACTTTATCAAAACCTTGTGCTTTACCAAAGTGATTAAAATTGCCATACGATGCATTACCACCATACCAATAAATAGTTCTATATCCTAATTGCTTCATTTGATGAGCAAAAGATGTAGGAAATGCACCCTTCCAGAAACTTTCTCGTTCATTGATTTCTAAGCCCGCATCATAGATACCACTCATAAGGCTAACAATCGATGGTCTCGATACATTACCAGCTGGTAAAAAATTAGGAATTTGAACTGTATGCGATTGCTCTTTAAAATTCCATAATCCTGGGCAAATATTAAGAGATTTATGCGTCTCATCTAATGACCACTGAGGAATACTTTCACCAACAATAAAGAAAATATGGTTAGGTTTACTAATCTTAGGACCTTTAGCAATTCTTTTAAAAGCATATAACGGATTATCTAGCTCATGCCAATTCTCTTTATATTCACTAGGTACAACACGACTAACAGCGTTATTAATATCTTCCTCAGATGTAGTATATTCTGAGCGTAGAGGATGTTTATAAACCGTTTCCAATGCACATAAATCAGGTACAGTCGCACGAGCAAAAAATTATATCTTCTTTTACAACTGTAGGAATCGTATCCCATTCTGGCTTATCGTCATGAGATAAAGTACCACCATAACGAAACCAATAGAAACCGATTACAGAAAGGGATACTAAGAAAAAGTTCCAACCTACCACTATCCAAGTATCTGTTAAATAAGCTGCTGGATAAGAAAAGGATGGGAGAGATAAGCTCAATTTACCCATATACCAAGATACAATTGCTACTGGGATAAATCCTAGTAAAACTAGGGCACCTCTATCTTGGTTGAAAAATACATCAATGAGGTTTCGTTTCTCTGCATGCTTACCATAATGGACCATATAGTTATACGTATCGTGAAAATGCTTATAGAATATCATCTTCCCTGCAAAGGCAGCATATACTACACAAGAGTAAATCGTTAATCCAATGAGACGCACCATATCTTCATATTGATGATATGTATCAAACCATAGTGCAGGAATAGTAACAAATACTAAAGGCACTAAAAGTACATAGGCATCAAAATCCATGCCCCACCAAAATCCATAACGCAATGCACCAAGTACAGATTTCCAACGCCCCGTCCAAGTAGAATATGGATTATAAACACGCATAAATCAAACGAAATATAGTGCTTAAAATAGGTACCCAAATCATCAATTTTATATTTTGTTGTAATGATAGAAAAAATTGTTCGCTCATTATATATTATGGCTTTCTCTCACTATAAATTCTCATATGTCTCCTTAATATCACTTACAAGTAAATTACAATTTCCCATTTGATTTATTTAAGTAATATAATTTTACATATTTTGTAACAGTATACATATAATGATACAACGATAAAATAAAACCTATCTTTCCATCAAGAAATCCTTTTTGCAAGATATAAATCTTGAAGAATGCCCAGTGAGGGCGAAGTATAATATCCTTCCAAAAAGAACAATGTTTTCCTTGTTCATGATATTTCTCAGCAGCTGCTGATGTATATTTGTTGAATTTATTGAAATACTGAGTCCAGTTATCATAGGTATAATGAAACAGTTTTCCTTTTAAAGTTTCTTGTGGAAATGGGCTAATAAAGGTTTCATGTACAAAGCCTTCTACGGTAGCCCCTTCTTTTGGCATCAAACGTAATACCTTATCTGGTCGCATAGAGCCATGAGTTGCAGAGTTGTGACGAAATATATTATGACGAGATAACCAATATGCTTTTTTCTCTCTACGTTGTACAACTTGTCTTATTTCATCATTTAATTCAGACGATATCCGTTCATCAGAATCAATAAATAAAATCCACTCACATGAAGACTGACTAATACCAAATCGACGTTGTTGTGCCCAATCTCCATTCAGTGCATGATGTATAACCTTAGCGCTCAATTGTTCTGCTAAAGATACAGTTTGATCTGTACTACCATCATCGATGACAAGTATTTCATTTGCACATTGAATGCTCTTAATACACTCTTCTATATGTTGTTCTTCATTACGAGCGAGGATAATCGCTGTCACATTATTCATATATTTCCCTTTAATAAAAAGATGCATGTTACTGCTATATATTATCTTATATAATTAATAATCTAATGATTCAAATGGTTTATGAATAGCTTTATCTAATCTTCTATACTGACTTATTAATTTACCTTTTAAAGATAATTGATTATATATCAGTTTATATGACGCATCTTTTTAGATTTACGATCTGCTTTCCATAGTTTTTCTACAGTAGATGGAACTATATCTTCACTTATCTGTAATATTAAATCTTTATCAAGACAATACAATTTACATGCATCTAGCCAATAATAGAATTTAAATGCATCAATTTCAAATTTTACAGGAGTTTGTAAGTTTTTAATATTTTCGGCTCCAGCTCTATTAATCATATATCCATGCGTACAAAAATGCATTTCGTGTTGAATATAGATTTACATTATTCCCTACACTGCGTATATGTTTATGATGATAAATACTCTTTTGTAAAACTACTAAACGAGGTTCATCTGTTTCTTCTAAAAAAATTCCTTTTTATTTGTAACAATGAATCATAATTAAAATCCTCTGTAAAAATAAATATCATCTTCACAAATCATGATACTTTTTTTCATCAGATTTAAGGAATTCATCGTATACACCACAATGACTTAAGGCACAACCAATTTCACTAGGCGATAAGAATGTATCTTTAATAGCTTTGGTATCTAATTCTTCTTTAGACATTCTATTCGCCATAACAGCATCAAAGAATCTAAACTCTACATTATGTTTCTTAAACTCTTGTGTAGCATTCTGTCTACGTGCTTCATTATTCTTATCTGAAATAACAACTATATTCATAATATCCCCTATTGATTAATACTATCCCCATGTTTTAGCCGCCATGCCGCTAGTTCCCGCATAGTTTTCATATACTTAGCATAATCTTGTGGCATTTGCTCATTTTCTAAATAAATACCATTTGTATCCATCCACAAACGATGGTTAAACACGAACGGTCCTTGATTAAATAGACTCGGCACCATAGCTTCATAGGTTTGCCCTGTGCGACCTACGAGTTCCGCCAAGGTCGGAATGATTTGGATGCTCATGCCGAATGCGGCTGGTGAAAGCCATTCTTTTTTGATGCCTTGTCCATAGAAAATAATCGGAATTGTAGAGAACACATTAGCACTTTGTTCACGAGCAAAGGTAAAGCGTTCGCTATGGTCACCGGTGATAACAAATAATGAAGTTGGATCAGATTGTTCCTCTTTGCTAATAAATTCACCCATCACATGGTCTGCATACCATATGTGGCCCATTTCATTGATTTGTTTATCCGTATTGGCAATGGAATCTGGTAAGTTCTTACGAACCTTATCCGCATCATAGCCTTCCTTCGCCACATTCACACTATATGGAGGATGATTCGACGTAGTCATGATGACATTGATGATCTTTTCGCCACGATGTTTGTCCATGTATGTACTGATAGCCTTGAACATATCTCCATCGGCTACGCCCCAAGCATTTGTTTCGTTGCTCGGCATTTCAGATGCATCGTGGAATTCATCAAAACCTTGTTCTAATGCAAAGTTCTTAACATTTTGCCAAGTACTAAAACCGCCATACCAAAATACGGTTTTATAACCTAGTTTTTTCATAACCGGTCCAATACCGAGGCCATACGGTTCTTGTAACATTCCTACGCTATAGTTTGGATACATCCCCGTATCCGGCATGCCCGTCAATAACCCAATAATAGCTGGCATCGTACCCGTTCCTTGAGCCAAGGCCATTTGTGTACCCATCGCCTGAGGACTGCCTGCGTATTTGCGACCTTGCTCTACAAGATAAGCACCAGGTTCGTTGAATTCAGCAAGAAATGGCCATAAGCCATAGGATTCACCGAGAATGATATTAATAGATTGTGGTTGTTGTTGTAATCGCTCTGTTGTTATCGTTTTTGTGAAAGCTTCATCAAATCGTGTACTGCTAGGATTACCACCAATGGATTGTATTTTTTCATGTAACTCAGCAGGCGTTAAATGAATATCCTCTAGCTCTGAAGTCCGTTTCGCAATAGATTTTACACGGTATAACGCTTGTGCATCGTCTAATATTGTTTCATTTAATAGATTTGAATTAAGTCGAGCTGCGCTTTCCCAGTTAATGGAATTCGTATAACCAAAGGCTCCACCAAAGCGGAAAAATACGAATAGTACACCAAATCCAACAAAACTTAGAATACCAGTGATCCACTTATTACGCTTAGTGCTAGGTGCCCATTCATATGTGTTGGTATTTAGTACTTTCACTAAAGCCAACTGAAAACAATACTAAGCGCAATGCCACCAATTAAATATGGTATACCATGATATTCATTGATAGCTGTATTGATAATGGCATGAATATCGTCATGTTTGCCATTGATAAGCATCGCATTGTAAGAGGAGTTAAATATGGTATAAAACGGGATACGCCCCATAAAGAGCAATGTAAAGAAGATGGTAACAAATCCGTACCAAACCTTGCGTACACCTTGGGCTTTCCATTTCGGCCACACTATAGATGGCAATGTAGCAAATAGCAAACTTACAAGGACAATGGATCCAACGGTCTTCAAACTCAACCGAAAACCAAGCCATAAAGACATTAAAAATACTGTCCATTGTAGTCGTATCTAATTGAGATTGAAATATAATTAAAAATACGATTCTAAAAAGTGTAAACAAGATAGAAAAGAACAAAAATGCCTTTAATTCCTGTTGAATGCCTTTTATCCAGTTCAACCATCGATACATACCATGTTCCAATTTACACACCAGCCCTACAATTTATTCAAAATACAAATGTATACCCCTATTTACACGTATCATATGTGCCATCACAGTTATACACGTGAATACTTCTTGCAACTCGGCCCCTTGCACCGCTTGCATTTTCCACAACCTTTATCCGTAGTTTTCTGGCCGTGGTTATTTATGAAATCTACGGTTAGTCCTTTTTTCCAGATTTTTTGGATTCCTTTTTCAAGGATTTTTCAAGTTTCTTAGCCTCTTTATCCTTCTTGGATTTTTTATCTTTATTCTTATCCTTGTCTTTTTTTGTCTTTCTTTTTGTCCTTGTCTTTCTTTTTGTCTTTATCTTTCTTTTTCTTATCTTTTTTATCCTTTTTACCTGAAAGCTTCGCCCATTCTTCTTCTACGCGTTTCAGTTGTTTTTTGATAAGCTTGTCGATTTCCTTTTGTTGTTTAGTTTTATCCTTATCGCCCGTGGATTGTTTGGAATACAACAAGGAATTTACCATATCATAAGGATCTAAGGATGTACGAATATCTCTGTCTAATAGGCTTTCATCATCAAAATCGTCCTCTTCGTCATCAAAGTCATCATCATTGACGTCATTACGACTAGATGTTGTTTTCTTATTGGCTGAATGCTCATTAAAATAAACAGCATCTTGATTATCTATAGGATATTCCTTAGAAAGGTCGATATCTTCGAGGTCATGATCTACATCGTGTAACTTAACTTGCTCCATCGCATAATCTAAGTTGTCTTCATTAGACGCACCATAGCCCATCGGTTTATCAAAGGAAAGAACATCGCCAAACAAATCACGTTCTAAGCTTTCATAAGAATTAAGCATACTCATGCGGTCCTGAACGGCCTCAATTTGATTCCACAATTCCATCAAATTCGCCGTATACTGCATGCGTTCCTTAACCTCTAAATAGGCTTGGTGAATAACAAACAGTTCTTTTTCATTCAGACCCTCTTCAGCACTGATTTCTTCAATCATTTGCTGAATCTCTTGATCGCGATTATAACGCTCTACTAAGGCACTGCGAATTTCTTCAATAAGACTTGCTGACACGCGTTCCATACGTTCCTCCTTTATGGTATATACTCAGCCCTAATCACTATTTTTTAATCATTACGAATCAATACATACCATGGTGAATAGAAAATAAATTTTTATACTCTCTAATCTATTATTATATCAGAAAATACGCGTATTTTCTGCGTGTTTTAGTGAAAGTACTAAAACACATTCACTCTATATACCAATATGCGTTCTTTGTCGTCAGTTTCTTGAAATAAATCGCCGCATTGTATTGATTCTTCTGCTTCGAGGCGCACGTGGTTATTTAGGAAATTCTCTACTTCTTCGTTAACATAATAGAAGAATAGTAAAATTTCTCTTGGATGATGATATAAAGAATCAAATATATTACCTAATACGCGTTTAATGGTGTGAAGTGCAAAGGGATTAAAGAAAAAGCATCGATCTGCATTGTCTGGCAATGTATAGGTAGCAGCATCGCCAAAGACAAAAGATACGCGGTTCTTGGCAGCTGGGCTTTCACCATTTACGATGGCCCGTTCATACAAACGTTCATCGTATTCGATACCAATGGAATGGCACCGCGTCTGATTCGCCATAAATATGCTAACGCGCCCCTTGCCACTGCCGTAATCGATGAGGGTATTTTGTTTCGTAATATAACCACTACTTGCGAGGCGCTCAAGAACACAATAGTCCGTCGGTTCATATGGATGATGCTCTGCATCCGAACGGCTATCATCACGGCCTGTAGTTTTGATTTGTAACACTTGTTCCCATTCCTGTTCGCTTGTCATCATATCCTTCTCCCTATCGCTTATATACATGTACATTATGGTTCTTATCAATCATTGTATACATAGATAACATCATTTACAAATGTTAGATAATCATGTATCATAATATATGACAAAGGAAGTTAATGCGTTCAATATGTTGCACGCAAAAATGAAAAAGCAGGGTTGCCGCCCTGCTTTTTTTCTGTGCTAGTTACTGACGAAAGTATCTATCTAGCCACTTGCAGATGTAGTGACAGGTTACACCTGCTATGATAGACACTATTAAGGAAGTTAAAACGTCTGTCAAAATGTTGCACCCCCTTTCTGTTACCAGTCTAGGGCAGTAACACCTATAGTATATACCAAAAGTACCCTTATATATAGGGTGCTTTTCTTGTATACTAAACATTTATTGCTGCTAATATGGTATACTAAAGAGTAATATTTCAATTTTTTTCTCATGTGCAGAATTATATCTCATAAAAAGGAGTATTTACTTACATGGACAGTGATCTGACCTTAGATTTTATAATTATTATAGTATTAATCATCGCCAATGGCTTATTTTCCATGACAGAGTTAGCCATTGTTAATGCTAAAAAACGCCGTCTCGAAGAGATGGGTGAAGCAGGTAATGAACGAGCTAAAAAAGCCTTTGAATTAGCAGAAAATCCTAATAATATGTTTTCTACCATTCAAATTGGTATTACCCTCGTTGGTATTTTAACAGGTTTATATTCTGGTGCAACCTTTTCCGCTCCATTAGAGGAATTTTTAGTAGCTCATGTTCCAAGTATTGAACCGTATGCTACATCTCTTAGCTCATTTATCATCGTTGCGATTATTACCTATTTATCCCTCGTTATTGGTGAACTTGTGCCAAAACGCTTGGCTTTAAATAGTCCTGAAAGTATCGCAGTAGTGGTGGCAAAACCAATTTACTGGCTATCAGTAGCATTAAAACCAATCGTTAGCTTCCTCGGTGTTTCTACAGAATTTTTATTAAAATTATTAGGCGTTACTATTAAAGAAGAAGCTCCTGTAACAGAATCTGAAATCAACCAAATGCTCACCGAAGGCGTAGCCATGGGTGCTTACGAAGAAGAAGAACCTATCCTCGTAGAAAATATCTTTCACCTAGCCGACATGGACGCATCTGACGTCATGACACCGCGGACGCAGCTTAAATGGATTGATTTAAACGCTTCCGAAGATGAAATCATGGAGGTTCTTAAAACGGCAAACCATTACCGCATTCCTGTAGGTGAAGATTCCCTCGATGAATTGCAGGGTATGATTAACGTAACAGATGTTATGGTTGAATGTTTACATGGTGAAAGCCCCCTTCACCACGTCATCCGTTCTTGTATGACAGAACCATTGCTTGTACCTGAAAGCATTTCTCTTATGAAATTGCTCAATACATTGCGTAATGAAGGCGTTCACGAAACCATCGTCCTCGATGAATACGGTGGCTTTAGTGGCCTCGTAACATTACATGACATCATGGAAGAAATCGTAGGACTCATGCCATCTGGTGAAGATGAACGCCAAGAAGAAGAAAACCGTATCATCGAACGCGGTGACGGAACATGGCTTGTAGATGGTCTACTCAACATAGACGAATTTAAAGAATTCTTTCACATCGACAAAGAACTTCCTCGCGAAGAAGATGATCTATACAAAACATTAGGCGGTCTCATGAACCTACTATTCGGTAGAATCCCACGAGAAACAGACAAAACCTATTGGGAAGGATACACCTTTGAAATCGTAGACATGGATAATACGAGAATCGACAAAATTTTGGTTAGTTATGTTGAACCAGTTGTGGAACAAACAGAAGAATAAAAATGGATGAGAGAACCCCTCTTGAAAGCCGACACGCTACTGCGCTACGCGGAGCCCGAAGTCGTTTTCAAGAGGGGTTCTCTCATCTTCTATTCTACGTTTGTTGCACAACTTGGTTAACTTAATCATCTAAAGCTCTTTTTAGTTCTTCTAACGTTTTATAACTAGGGTATTTCAAATCTCTTGCTATTTTCTTTGCTTCTTTCATTGCTTCTAATGTTTTTTGATTATATACTTCTCTGTCTTTTTCTTGTTTCATAATTCCACCAACCTTTATCAAAAACTATTATAACCTAAATTTCTCCCCGAAGGTCCCTCTCTCCAATTATTAGAAAAATATATGTTTGTATAGGCTCTGGTTTATGATATTTTTTAACGAAGAGGCACCTTTCTAAAAACCGACTTTACTAGGTCAAGCCATCAGGCGCAGACCGTTAAAAGTAGCTGGAGGTTTTAGGAAGGTGCCTCGCAGTTACTAAATTTAGAAAACATATATATTTTTCTAATATAATTAATATACATATAGAATTTTTTTGTTTAATATATAGTATTATTTAATTGTATAAAATATATATTTCATAGTAGTTATTGCTTTCACAATAATCTCTATAATGTGTGTGAAGGAGAGAATTATGAATCGTAGTGTATTAGGATTGACTACGGCGCTACTGATGAGTGCACTAGTCATCGGCGGTTGTGGTTCGAATCAAGAAGAGCATGATACGAGTCTCAAGGTACGGACGATTACGATTGGCGAGGAGGCTGGCACAACGAGTGCTGGGTATTCGGGAACAATCCACAATAAAACGGAAACAAATTTAGCGTTCCAAGTTGGTGGCCGTATTATTAATAAATTCGTCAGTGTAGGTTCCCCTGTTCAAGCGGGTCAAGTTATCGCCCAAATTAACGGTGCTGATACGGCTAGTCAAGTACAAAATGCACAAGGAGCCGTTACGGCAGCTCAATCGGCATATGAGCTAGCCAATACGAATGCGGAACGATTCCGTACTTTATATGAACAAAATGCGGTTAGTAAATTACAACTAGATCAAGCAGAAATCAATTGAATGCTGCCAAGGCTCAGTTACAACAGGCTCAAGCAGGTCTCAATTTGAGCAATAATCAAAATAGTTATACTACTCTTGTTGCTCCAGATAGTGGCCTCATAACGGCGCTTAATCTCGAGGTCGGTCAAGTGGTCTCCGCTGGTCAACCAGTAGGCACCTTGGCGGCTGGCCATGAACCAGAGGCAGTTATTTCGTTGCCTGAACAAGAAATGAGTAAGATTCGCATAGGTAGTACTGCTACCATCAGTTTCTGGGCTTTACCTGATGTGAAAGTACAAGGTATTATCCGAGAAATTTCACCAGTACCAGATCCAATTGCACGGACCTATACGGTAAAAATTGCCTTACAAAATCCACCAAAAGAGGTACAGCTTGGCATGACCATCAACGCGGTCATCAATCAAGTAGAGACAACGGATATTTCTATTCCATTGACAGCTTTGGTGAAAGACAAACAAGGTAATAATGCGGTCTATATCATTCGAGATAAAAAAGCACATCTCGTACCAATTCAAACGGGCGATTTCGGTAATAATTCGGTTATCGTTAAAAGTGGCCTCACTAAAGGAGATATCGTTATCACCGCAGGCACCCAACAATTACAAGAAGGGACGGCGGTGCATGAATGAAGAACTTTAACTTAGCCGATTGGGCGTTACGCCACAAATCTATTATCTATTACTTCATCGCCGTACTCCTCACCTTTGGTATATTCTCGTTCACCCATATGGGACGCATGGAAGATCCAGACTTTACGATGCGTACCATGGTGGTCGGCGTTTCTTGGCCAGGTGCATCACCGCAAGAGATGTCTGATCAGGTAACGGATAAACTGGAGGAACGACTACGGGATCTACCGGGTGTAGATTATACTAAGTCTTTCACAGATGGCAGTAAATCTGTCATTTACATCAATCTGAAAGAAGATTTACCATCAAGTAAAATTCGTCCCGCCTGGGAAGAAGCACGTAACATGATCAATGATGAGTGGAAATCCTTACCATCTGGTGTTCAAGGTCCAGCTATCAACGATCGATTCGACGATGTATACGGCACGATTTATGCCCTTTCAGGTGACGAATTTAGTTACGAAGAAAAACGGCAACAAGCAGAAAATTTAAAACGACAATTGTTATCCGTTCCAAATGTAAAAAAGATTACCCTTATTGGAGTACAAGAAAAGTCCCTTGATATAACTATCAATAAGGATAAATTGGCCTCCTATAAGGTAACGGTTCAACAAGTGTTAAACGCGCTCAAACAGCAAAGCGCCATGGTGCCAGCTGGTATGGTTAACACCGATACGAACAATGTATATATCCGTGTGAATGGTGTATTCGATAGCGTCGATGCTGTCAAAAATATGCCAGCCCGCATCAACAATCAAATCGTACGACTTGGCGATGTAGCGGATGTAACAATGACCTATAAGGACCCATCCAGTCCTCAATTTTACTACGAAGGCAAGCCTGCTATCGGCATCGCTATTTCCATGGATGCTGGTGCGAATAATATCGAATTTGGCGAGGCTATCGATAATAAACTAAAGGAATTTAAAACGACGATTCCCGCTGGTTTAAACCTAGATCAAGTATCGAATCAGCCGCACATCGTTAAGGAATCCATCGGTGATTTCTCACAATCTCTATTCGAAGCCATCGCCATCGTATTGCTCGTAAGCTTTGCGTCCCTTGGCATTCGCACTGGTGTTGTAGTGGCGCTCACCATTCCTGTCGTTGTATCCACCGTCTTTGTATTGATGTACGAAAACGGCATTTATCTGCATAAGGTTAGCCTTGGTGCCCTCATCTTGTCATTGGGACTCCTCGTAGATGACGCCATCATCGTTGTAGAAATGATGAGCGTTAAGCTTGAAGAAGGCTTTAACCATTGGCGTGCAGCCACCTTTGCTTATGAATCTACAGCCTTTCCGATGCTGTCCGGCACGCTCATTACCTGTGCTGGTTTCTTGCCTCTCGCCTTGGCAGAGGGCATGGTTGCAGAATTTACTAAATCCTTGTCCATCGTTGTGTTCTTAGCCCTCGTTCTATCTTGGATTGCATCTGTTTTGGTCAGTCCTGTACTGGGCTATAAAATCATCGAAAACAAGGCTGAAAAACCCGAATCCGAGTGGACTCGTCGCGATCATATTATGCATCGTCTGAAAACGATTTTTTATGCACGTTTTGAAAGTCTCCTCCACTGGGCACTCGGTCATCACAAGACCATATTACTCGCCACATTAGGGGCTTTCATATTGTCCCTCCTATCATTTCCGCTCATCAAACAGGAATTTTTCCCATCGTCGACACGGAATGAAATCATTGTATCTATGCAATTTCCTCAAAGCTCATCCATCGATTATACGCAAAGCCAAGCTAAATTATTGGATGCTTTGTTAAAGGACAATGAGCATATCGATCATTATACAACCTATGTAGGTGAAGGGTCGCCACGGTTTGTATTGACCTTAGAACCGGAATTACCACGTGCTAATTTCATGCAAACCATCATCGTCACAAAGTCCTTAAAGGATCGTGATGCATTGTTCAAGGATTTACAAGATCAGTTAAACGATCAATATCCATCTGCCCTCATCAATATGCAATTCGTTCAAATTGGACCTCCATCTAAATATCCTGTTATGCTTCGTGTATCGGGACCCTAATGCATCTGAGGTAAAAACGATTGCTAATGATGTGAAAGCAATGATGCAGCAAGATAAGGACTTACAAAATATCGCCTTTGACTGGCCGGATACAGAGCCTGTTGCACAGGTTCATATCGATCCAGATAAGGCTCGTATGCTTGGCATCAATAGCTATGCTGTATCGCTTCATTTACAAAGCTTGTTAACGGGTACAAAAGCGGGTGAATATTACGAAGGTAACCAAACAATTCCTGTTACTTTCAAATTAGGTGGTAATGAAAACCACAATCTAGCGGCACTTTCATCACTACCAATCCAAACAGGCAATGGTTCCTATGTACCGCTCAGCCAAATTGCCACGATTTCTATGACCCAAGAGGAAGGGATTATTTGGCACCGCAACATGATGCCGACCATCAGCATCCATGCTAATGTTGGCCCTGGCGTACTTGGCAATGCTAAGACGAAAGAAATCTACAAGAACCTTGAAGAATATCGTCAAAACTTGCCAACTGGATATACTATCGAGCTCGATGGTGCTGCTGAAAAAGAGCGTTACAGCCGTTAAAAAAATTGCTCGTCCCAATTCCTATCATGCTCTTTGTGATTATGACCATTCTCATGTTCCAATTGAAGAAAATTGCACTCATGCTCATGGCCTTATTCACGGCTCCTCTAGGACTCATCGGTGTTGTACTAGCCCCTAAACATTACACGTACACCACTTGGATTTATGGCTATTCTCGGTGTTATCGCCCTCTCTGGCATGATCATTCGTAACTCCATCATCTTGTTGGACCAAATCGAAATCCACCGTGCTGAAGGCCAATCTCCACGAGAAGCCATCATCAACTCGGCTACATTGCGGTTTAGACCAATTATGCTAACCGCTATCGCAGCCATCCTTGGCATGATACCGCTCATGGGATCCGTATTCTGGAGCCCACTATCCATCGCATTCAGCGGCGGCCTACTCGTGGCAACGGTACTCACACTCATCGTACTACCAGTTATGTACGCAACATGGTATAAGGTAAAATAAATAATAGATATGTATTATACCTAACAATTGATTGACTACTAATTCTGATAGTATTAATATAAATTTGACAAGGGAAATAAGTAAGTTGCAATGTATTCACGCAACAAAAAAACAGCAGGGTGGCGGCCCTGCTGTTTTTATATTACCTACATACATATCCCTATTTTAAAATAGAACACGCCTGTTCTATTTTTTTAGAGCACCATTATTGCATACTAAAGGGGCTGTAACAAAACAGCCCCTTAAATCTAAAAAGTTATTAGTTGATTATATGAAATCAACTAATAACTTTTTGTATTTCTAAGCAAAAAAGGGTCCCGAGGGACCCTTTTCGTTGGTATAATTAAATTATGAACAAAAACCATACCAATGAATCTAATTATACCAAACTAGTAATGCCTCGCCAACTAGTTTTACCATTGGATTATGGCATTTTGATAAAAGAAACAGCGCCTGTGCGGTTACTCGATGCTGTATTGGAGGAATTAGACTATAAAGAGTTACAGCATTTGTATTCTCCTAAAGGGAGAAAATCTAAAGTTCCACCGCATATTCTGTTCAAAATTTTTGTCTATGCTATGTCCAATGGCGTGTATTCTACACGTATGATACAACAACAATGCGAAGAAAATATTAATTATATGTGGCTTCTTCAAGGCTATTCAGCCCCAAGTCATATGACTTTTCAACGATTTTTTGCACGTTGTACACTAGATATCTTAATGAATCTGTTTTCACAGATGATGGAAGCTATTAACAGACGTGATACCTTAACATTTAATGAAGTCTTTATTGATGGAACTAAACTAGAGGCTAATGCCAACAAGTATACCTTTGTCTGGCGAAAAGCAGTACAAAAAAGACTAGATACATTACCCTCTAAATTAGCTATATTAAAGCAAGACATCTGGAATGAATTAGGGCTAGATACCCATTGTATGAATGATGAATGTATATATACTTTCTTAGCCAAAGAAATTGAAGTACAACATATGGAACTCGTACAAGGAAAAGGCAAGCATAAAACACCATTGCAACGGTTGTATGAGCGAGCTGAAGTTCTATATGAGAAACGCAAAGAATACGAACAGCAGTTGTATATTATGGGTGAACGCAATAGTTATTCTAAAACAGATCATGATGCTACCTTTATGCGTATGAAGGAAGACCATATGCGTAATGGACAGCTTAAACCTGCCTACAATGTACAATTAGCTGTTCATTCTGAATATATTATGGGAGTTGGTGTATTCGCTAAGCCCAACGATACGAATACGTTAATTCCATTTGTACAGCAATTAGAACAGATCCATAGTCGCCGATTCACATATGTGGTGGCTGATGCTGGTTATGATAGCCATGAGAACTTAACTTGGTTAAAAAACAACCAGTACCTATCTTGTATAAAACCACAATATTATGAAAAGGCAAAAACTAGAGCTTGGGCTAAAGATATTAGTAAAGCTCGTAATATGGAATATATACCAGAAGAAGATGCATTTATATGTGCAAAAGGCCGTAAATTAAAATATGCTTTAACTCGTAATGCTAAAAACAAAACCGGATTTATATCTGAGCGAAAGGTATATGTCTGCGAATCTTGTAACCGATGTGGATACAAGAAGGAATGCCAACGGTATATGAAACCAACAACAGTAAATCCAGTAAAACGAATTGAAATTACACCTGCATATGATGCTGTATTGGCAGAAAACCAAGACAGACTGCTTAGTAATACAGGCATTCAATTACGAATTAACCGTTCCATTCAAGTTGAAGGCGCATTTGGTGTGTTAAAACAAGATCTTGGGTTTAGACGATTTTTACACCGTGGCAGTGGAAAAGTGCATAAGATGTTATATCTACTGGCTATGGGATTCAATATTGAAAAATTACATAACAGAATACAAGCAGGACGCGTTAACACAACATTATTTACTGCAAAAGAAACTGCTTAAACTAAGAAATTTTTAAATAGGCCTAAAGGTCTATTTAGGTGCGCCTAAAAACAAAAAATACCAAGAAAACATAGGATTTTACAAATCTAATTTTCTTGGTATTTCTTATATTTTAAAGGGACTGCAACTAGAATGCGGTAAAACCGCATTCTGTTACAGCCCCTTTTCTCACTCAAACCCGACCGATGGAAATTTTTAAGCAAAAATAGAATAAGTAGTGTTTTCCGAACGACTTTTTCTTTTTCTAATCCAGACTGTTGTATTTAATAGAAAATAGATGGGACCACTTGTTTCATGACTTTGGCCCTGCGGAGGCCGTAGGCCGGAGTCAGACCCGGCCGGTGGAATGAAACAAGTGGTCCCATCTATGAATTCTTATTAAATTACAACGGCCGTACCATTACATGTCACCATAAGCATGCCATTTTGTGCCCCTACGGTACTGTATTGGAATGATACGCCAATAACGGCATTAGCGCCGATTTTGCTAGCTCGTTTTGCCATTTCATCGATTGCTGCTTGGCGTGCATTCATTAGTGAATCTTCATAGCTACCGCTACGGCCACCAACGATGTCTCGAATACCAGACATAAATCTTTTACAAAGTTACGGCCTTCTACGACCTCACCAAATACGATACCTTTGTACTCTTGTACAGGTTTGTTTTCAATATGCATAGTTGTAGTAATAATCATAATTGTATCCTTTCTAATTGACTACAATATATTTTGATTCATTATAGCAAGGCTTTTATAGAAAAACAATCTTATAATGATAGCTTTCATATAAAAACAATTACCTAATACTACATGTACAAAAAAAGACCTATTCACTACTTTCATAATGAATAGGTCTAATTGTATTGCGTTTTTATTTGTCAAAATCGCGGTCTAGATTTACTTCTTTCAACGGAACGAGTTTAGTTTTGTTGATGTATTTGTAACCTAGGTAAACAGCGAAGAAGATTGGCAATCCGATATACGCAACGGATACGCCGTACCAGTCGATTGTATCGCCTGTGAAAGCGGAGTAGTTTTGACCAGCAATAATAAAAATACATAAAATTAAAGCCAAGATTGGGCCAATTGGGAATAACCACGCTTTGTAAGGTAATTCACTAAGATCTCTACCTTGTGCAATGAATGCACGGCGGAAACGATAGTGAGAAACTGCAATACCAACCCATGCGATGAAGCCACAGAGGCCAGAGATATTAACAATCCAAGTGTATGCAGTACCTTCGCCGATGAAGCTTGTAAGGAATGCAAATAAACCGATGGCTGTAGTTACTACCAATGCAGGAACTGGAACACCACGTTTATTAAGTTTAGCGAAAATTTGTGGCGCTTGACCTTCTTTAGCCAATGCGTAAAGCATACGAGTTGAAGAATACAAGCCGGAGTTACCAGCACTCAATACAGCTGTTAAGATAATAGCATTGATAAAGCTAGCGGCAAAAGCGAATCCAAAACGGTCAAATACGAGTGTAAATGGAGAAATGGATACGTTTTCAATGCTAGAATTCAATAGATTTGGATCAGTGTAAGGAATGAGGAAACCAATTACTGTGAAAGCCCCAATATAGAACAATAGGATGCGCCAGAAGATAGAGTTAATCGCTTTTAGGCACGTTCTTTTCAGGGTCTTCTGCTTCCCCAGCGGCTACGCCGATAAGCTCAGTACCTTGGAAGGAGAAACCAGCTACCATGAAGATAGCAAGGATGGATTCCCAACCACCTACAAATGGAGCATCACCTGTTGTCCAGTTTACAAATCCTGGAGATGTACCGCCAATGCCTAGGATAAGCATTGAACCACAGAATAGGAATACAAAAACTGTAATTACCTTGATGGATGAGAATACGTATTCACTTTCACCAAAGGAACGAGTAGACAAATAGTTGAGTCCAAATAGAATTAATAAGAATAAAGCGGACCAGACGATGGCCGGCACATCAGGAAACCAATATTTCATGATCAGCGCCCCTGCCAGTACTTCGGCAGCCAATGTAATAGCCCAGTTAAACCAGTAGTTCCAACCTAAGGCAAAACCAAAGGCAGGGTCTACATAGCGTTTTGCATAAGTCCCAAAGGAACCAGGAATCGGCAAGTAAGTAGCCATTTCCCCAAGAGATGTCATGAGGAAATACACCATGAGGCCAATGAGGCCGTAAGCTACGAGAGCACCACCAGGGCCTGCAGTACTTACTACTTCACCACCAGCTACAAATAAGCCAGTACCGATAGCACCACCTAGAGCAATCATATTCATATGACGCGCTTTCAGGGTACGTTTTAGATGTTGATCTTTGTTGGACGTAAACTCTACGTTATTATGTTGATTATCAGCCATGGTGCACCTCTTATAAGTCTAGATTACGCACATATTTGCGTTATCTTCAATAAATTTACGACGAGGTTCAACCTTATCACCCATAAGTACGGTAAAGATTTTATCAGCTTCGATAGAATCTTCTAAGCTAACTTGTAAAATTGTACGATTTTCAGGGTTCATTGTTGTCTCCCACAATTGTTCAGGATTCATTTCACCCAAACCTTTATATCGTTGAATTGTAATACCATCTCGGCCTACTTCATCAAGTTTTGCTGTGAGCTCTGCATCAGAGTATACATACCAATGGGATTTGCCTTTTTTAATTTGGTATAAAGGCGGTTGAGCAATATAAATATGTCCTTCCTCTACCAAAGGTTTCATGTATCGATAGAAGAATGTGAGAAGCAATGTACGGATGTGAGCGCCATCAACGTCCGCATCTGTCATGATAATAATTTTATTATAACGGGATTTAGTAATATCGAATTCTTCACCAATGCCAGTACCGAAAGCGGTAATCATGGAACGAATTTCGTTATTCGCCAAAATCTTATCAAGGCGTGCCTTTTCTACGTTTAGGATTTTACCACGCAATGGCAAAATCGCTTGGTAACGACGGTCACGACCTTGTTTTGCAGAACCACCCGCAGAATCACCTTCGACTAGATAAATTTCAGTCATAGATGTATCTTTTTCGGAGCAGTCCGCCAATTTACCAGGAAGGCTAGATACCTCTAACGCGTTCTTTCGACGTGTCAAATCACGGGCCTTACGAGCAGCCTCACGAGCACGGCTCGCCATCGTTGCTTTTTCGATAATTTTCTTCGCATCTTGTGGATGTTCTTCGAAGAATGTTTTAAGACCTTCTGACACGATAACGTCAGTAATACCTTTTACTTCGCTATTGCCAAGCTTAGTTTTAGTTTGACCTTCAAACTGTGGTTCTAATACTTTCACAGAAATAACAGCAGTCAAACCTTCACGTACATCCTCACCGGAAAGATTGCTTTCATTTTCCTTGATAAGACCAGATTTACGGCCATAATCATTGAGTGTACGCGTCAATGCGGCACGGAAGCCAGATAAATGTGTACCACCATCAACGGTATTGATGTTATTTACGAAGGACAACAAGTTTTCGCTGTAACTATCATTATATTGCAATGCAACGTCAACAACTACATCATCCTTTGTATTTTCAATGTTGATAACAGTAGGGTTAACCGTTTCTTTATTTTCGTTCAAGAATGTGATGAAAGAACTTAAACCACCTTCGTAGTGGAAGCTTTCAATACGAGGTTCCTCTTGGCGCAAATCGCTCAATGTAATGCGAAGGCCCTTATTAAGGAACGCCAATTCTTGTAAACGGAACTTCAATGTATCAAAGTTGAACACTGTAGTTTCAAAGATTTCTGGATCTGCTTTAAAAATAACTGTTGTACCGGTGCCTTCAGCTTTGCCAATTTCATGCAATTCAGATGTTTTATGGCCACGAGCAAAGGAAATTTCTTGAATGATGCCATTTTGAGAAACTTGAACCTTAGTCCATTCACTCAATGCATTTACAACGGAAATACCTACGCCGTGAAGGCCACCGGACACCTTATAGCCGCCGCCACCAAATTTACCGCCTGCATGCAATTTAGTTAATACCAATTCCACTGCGGACATGCCAGATTCATGCATGCCTGTTGGAATACCACGGCCATCATCTACAACGGTAATACTATTATCTTCATTAATGGACACTTCGATATGCGTCGCATAACCTGCGAGCGCTTCGTCCACTGAATTGTCTACAACTTCATAAACGAGGTGATGCAAACCACGCACAGACGTACTACCAATGTACATCCCCGGGCGTTTACGCACCGCGTCTAGACCCTCAAGAACCTGTATATTCTGAGCGCCATAATTTTCTTCAGCCATTAAACAAACTCCTCCTAACGACATAAACCGCAATATGCTTATGCACAACACGTCTACGATTATAGTTTATCTCATTATTATACTATATATTGCTAATAACTTGAAAGCTATATATTGCTAATTACTTATTCTTCAAAATTGAGTAAAACTCATCAATACGTTTTTTCAAAGTTTTTAGTGATATACCAGATGCATACACACAATCATCTGTTACGATATATGTTTTTATCTTGTCTTCAGGCACCACGTTTATAACCTCAGCATCATAATACGATATGCCCGTCCTATGCGATTTTCCTGAATCCGCATGAATCATGGTAATGATTGAATTCATAGGAATACTCAAATTATCGCCAATATGAAGATACATATTTCTCCTAATATTATTCCAAAATTCCTTTTAGCATATTGAGCTCTTTTTGTTTTTCTTCACTCAAGAATTTTGATCTATGTTTATTACACAGGTTAATCACATGTTGATCTGTTAATTCTTCAGGTTTTTTATGGGTAATGAGCATGGCTGCCATATACATGTGATTACGGCTAGTTGAACCATGATATACCTTGTCTAAATAAAAATAAATAAGTTCTCTCATAGCCATGGCAAAAGTCATCAAAAGTGCAGTTTATATATTTACAACATTCTTTGTATTTTATATAAGGAATCCGTCGAATTTGCTGTTTAATATTGTTGATATGCTCACGATGAATTTCATATTCACAGGTAACACAATGTTTAGTAGCTCGATTCATCAGAATTCGACAGCGTTCACAACGATGATAGCCATGTTCTAATAAATAGATTTCTTTTTTGCGACTGCTAATAATTACGTTTCTGAAAGTATCTTTTAATGTGTCATCAGAGATTTTGTTAACCATATTGTCGATAACATTTATATCATCATCGGATAAGACGATTTTTGACATATCTATATAGCCTTCTATATCAGGCATTTCTATATGATATATCTCCGGACCAGACGATTCTTTCACAAAGCTCTGACGATGCATCATAAGGCCCATTTCGGTGATAATCTCACCTTGATAATACTCATTAATGGCCTTAAGAATGCGTTTTTGGTTCATCTTAACCTCTTGCATCCACTGCGAATTATCAGCGCTAAGCACAATTTTAGGAGGTTTAATGTCGATGATGCGCGTATGGGCTGCATAAATTGGACCTACCACATCACGCCAATGATGAATCAGAGTATTCAGTTTAAATTTTTCAAGTATACCTAGCTCATCAAGACCACCAGCTAAGCACATATTAAGGCTTTCCATAATGGACTTGCCCCTCCTGACATTGAATAAATTGAACACCTTGTAGGTTTTCAAAATCGTGTATATCCGTCGTAGTTATGACGGTTTGAATGCGTTTATGGATGAACTGCAATAAATTATTCCGTCTCACCTCGTCGAGCTCGCTCAATACATCATCTAAGAGCAATACAGATATTCGCCTACTTCGGATTTGATAAATTCTAATTCGCTCAATTTTAGTGACAGCACCGCTGTCCGTTGCTGTCCTTGAGATCCAAATCTCTTTAAATCAATAGAATCCGAAAAGAACCGCAAATCATCACGATGAGGACCTACGCTTGTGGTCATGCGATGACGATCCTGCGGCAACGACTCTTGTAATAAATCGTAAAAGGCTTCCTTTGTATATACAAGATGATTGTCCTTCCCATAGGGTTGTTCATAACCGATGGTGAGATTTTCAAGACCGCCCGTCAATTTACGATTCATCAAATCGATGAGCAAATTAATTTTCTTTAAACTTTCCATTCGTTTTTTTACGATGAAAGCCGCCATATCCGCTAGCTGTATATCCCATTCAGCAAGAGGAATATTCTGCTTACCACGATATTCTTTCAACAAGGTATTGCGTTGTTGTAATAAGCGATTATATTGCAACAATTGATGATAATAAGTAGCGCTGGTCTGAGATATTTCCATATCAAGAAATCTACGACGCCCCGATGGACTGCCCTTGATGAGCTGTAAATCTTCCGGACAGAATATAACTGTATTTAAGGTACCAATTAATTCCTTCTGAGATATTTTAGTATCATTTAAGCGAATATCTTTTGGTCCTTGGCGAAATAGCTTAATATTTACCTTCTGCGGTGTCTCCTTTTTCTCAAAGTTAACCACAATACCTGCTTCATTAGCGTTAAATAAAAGCATATCCGATGTATCGTTTGTGCGGTGGCTTTTACCAATGGTACCAACGTAAATCGATTCCAATATATTGGTTTTACCAGCCCCATTGGTGCCGTATAAGACGATGATTTCAGGATGTAAGGATATATTCAATTCCTTATAGTTGCGAAACTGGAACAATTGCAGTGAGTGAATTCTCACCGATTAAGCCTCCTCTTTGGTAACGATGAATTCTACATCGAGACCATCTACACCTATCACATCACCAACGCGACATTTTTTACGTTTTTCTGTAACGATGACGCCATTTAATGTAAGTACTTGATCATCGATAAGGCTTTTTACTTGGCCCCCTGTTTCGATGACACCTTCTAATTTAAGTAGTTGATCGATTTGAATGTACTCCGTATGGATAGGTACATGTTGTTGTTTCATAACGTCCTCCTATGGTGGACAAATTACTGTATGTAACGATTAAGCATTCGTACGAACAGGTGTTACTACGTACGTATAGTTCGGATTATTATCTTGGCGAATCACAACAGGACCATTTTGTTTTAAATACATGTGGATGTTATCGCCTGTGCTATGACGCAAGATATCAGAAATGTAGCGACCATTAAAGGAAATGGTAAATGGTGTACCTTTAAATTCCACAGGAATTTCTTCCTTCGCCATACCGATTTCAGCATTTTGGCTGGACAAAGTCACTTGTACCTCGGACCAGTCATAGCGAATTACGTTGTAACTCATATCTTTTGCCAATAAGGATACACGATCAACGGCGCCTGCAAAATCTTTGCGGTCTACAATCGCACTAGAATCGAATTGAGCAGGAATTACCTTTTCATATTCTGGATATGTACCTTCGATTAAGCGAGAAATAATATAGATGGATTCAAATATGAACACGATTTGTGTGCGATTCCAAATGATTTTAATAACAGATGGATTATCTGTTGGCAATAAACGAGATACTTCTGCTAAAGCCTTTGTTGGAATGATAACGCGCATTGGATTAGTTGCTGATTCATCGATAGTTACTTTTTTAACCGCCATGCGATGTGTATCTGTAGCAACCATAGTTACTTCTTTGTCGTTTGCATCTTTAATTTCAAGTAAAGCACCAGCAAATACAGGGCGATCATCATCGCTGGCTGCTGCATAGTTCGTAAGGTCGATAAGTTCTTTCATTGCTTGGCTATCGATATTAACATGATCTTGGTCATGAATTTGTTCAACTAAAGAAAAATCGTCTGGATGCAATGTGACAAGATTAAATTCAGAGGAACCTGATGTGATTTTTAAGGAATTGCCATCTTCTGGTTTGCTCAATTGAATTGTTTCACCTGGCAATTTGCGGATTAATTCTTGGAAGTAACGAGATGCAACCACCAAAGTACCTGGTTCTAAGATTTCTGCATCGATAGTAAGTTTGATGCCCAATTCAAAATCGTTACCTTGTAGTTCCACTTGATTATTTTTTGTAGTGATATAAATGGAACCTGGTAGATTGGAACTTGTTTTGTTTTGAGATACTTTTTGTAAAACGTTAATGGCTTTTTGGAGATTGGCCTTTGGGAATTTGATATTCATATCGTAAATACTCTCCTTGTTTGTAATATTCGTTGTGCGATTTACGTTGGTCCTCTATAGATAATCAACGATAGATCGGTTTTCTGATATGTTTTTGATTGTTTTGTAAGTTTAGTAGTATTTGTAGTAGGCGCTGTGAATGTGTGCACATGTGAAAGTTTTCTAGATTTTATGCCTTTCTACAGGTGTGGATAAGTGTGTGTATACATTGTTTTAGGTTATCCACATACTCACAGAAAATCTTAAATTCTGCATTATCCACAGATTTATACACAATCTATCCACAGAGTTATCCACACCCTATTTTAGTTGAGTGATGAAAGCTTGGCTTTGATGTCTAGGATAATCTGTTTTGTTTCAGGATTCTTGTCGATTTCTTTGCTAATCTTATCGTACGCATGCAAAATCGTCGTATGATCTCTGGAAAAGGCTGCTGCGATTTGTGGATAGCTTTCATTAATCACATCGCGACACAAATACATGGCAATTTGACGTGGGAAATGCAAATTGAGCCTTACGTTTCTTGCCTAACAAATCTTGTTTCTTAATATTGAAATAAGTACTGATAAAATCTTGAATGGACTCGATATCAATCAGTGTCACCCGTTCCGTCGTGATGATGTCGGATAATGTTTTTTTCGTGTATTCTAGGTCGATACTGCTAGTTCGTTGTTCAAGGGATGCAGTACCGATAAGCTTGTTGAAAGCCCCTTGCAGTACGCGGATGTTTTCATCGAATTGCAATGCCACGTAGTTAATGGCATCGTTGTCGATAACGAGATTCCGATTCTTGTTGTTTTCCTTTTCAACGAGGGCTTTCAAAATGGCGATGCGCGTTTCCAAATCTGGATTTTCCATGGTTGCTACATAACCTGCTTGGAACCTAGAACGCAAGCGCTCTTCGAACTGATCCATGTCGTTTGGCATGGTATCGCTGGTGAGGACGATTTGCTTGTTATTGTCCAATAATTCGTTGAAAGTATTGAAAAATTCTGTTTTCGTACCCTCTTTATTTTCCAAGAACTGAATATCGTCGATGAGCAATACGTCGATATTGCGGAAGGTGTTACGGAATAGTTCGCCTTGTCGCTTGCGAATGGATTCGATGAACAAATTCATGAATTTTTCGCTCGTTGTACACATCACCTTAAGATTTGGATATCTTTCGACAATGGCATTGCCAATAGCGTGCATAAGATGCGTCTTACCGAGGCCAGACGGACCATAGATAAAGAGCGGATTATAGTCGCCACCTGGATGTTCCGACACATTTTGAGCGGCTCCAAAGGGAATGCGGTTCGAATTGCCTGTAATGTAATTATCGAATCGATAGCCACGGTTGAGCTGAGACGACGACAAATCGATAGGAATATCCATAGACTGCAGCGTTTGCGCAGCTTTTGTCTGTTCCATAGGGAACATCGGCTCATCAGGAATTAACTCATACGTTTCTTTTCGTTGAATATACACAGGTTCATCATAGACCGGCGTGTAAAACTCCTCTTGATAAGGAACCTCTTGTTTCGTAGGTTTTGTAAGTTCCGTACCATTTTTCAGCGTACTCAATGCAGTACTTACGGAGAAAGTATCCGTTACTTGCGGTGGCTCTACCGGTGTTTCCTCTTTGGGTGGAAATAAATCAAGTAAAACCATATTTAATTGTTTGCCCTGTCACTTGCTGGATGGCATCTGTTAACATCTTACTCACCGTTTGCTGAGATTCAATGACATTTTTTTATAAAACTCTGCATAACCCCAATGTGAATAGAATTGTTATCTATACTCATCGGTATGAGAGATGTACTTAAACTTGAATAAATCGCAGGTGGCAGTGTTTGTTTCGCTACTTGTAATATATGTTCCCATATATCATTAAGATCAGTTGCTTGCATTTTATGCCTCTTGTGTATAAATTTTAATAAAAATGTGGATAACTTTTGTAATTATGTGCATAACTTATCCAAAAAGCTGTGGAAAAAAATAAAAAAATAGCTGTGAATAACCTGTGCACAACCTGTGAATAAGAGAAAATAAAATTCCCTTCTAACCTTATAAACACTAGGCTTTTTACTATTCACAGGTTAAAAGAGAAAAAAATGTGGATAACTTTTTGTAAGCTATCTATAAAAATACTTATAAAAACATATTTTTTTACCAATTTCAGTTATAATTGTACCAAAAAAATAGGGGATTGTCATTTAATCTGTGGATAACTTTTATGGAATTTGTTTATTTTTTTGAGTTTTAAATGTTGATAAAATCGGTTTAGGGCTATGACTTTTTAGCTCCACCGGCCGGGTCTGACTCGCCCTTTGGGCTCGCAGGGCCAAAGTCGCGAAAAAAAGTCATAGCCTAGCCTCACTGATTCATCATAGTAGAAACTTAAAAATAAATAAATTCCATATGGGAATGGGGAACACCGGCCGGGTCTGTCTCCGCCCTACGGGCTCCGCAGGGCCAAAGTCGCGAAAAAGTGACCACTAAACCTACTTTCATCCAAAATTAGCTAAAATAAATAAATTCCATACGGAAATAAGGGAAAGGGGGCAAAATGTATTTTGCCCCTATTGATCTCCATTGGCCGGGTCTGACTCCGCCCTTCGGGCTCCGCAGGGACATAAGTAGGGTGTTCCGGAAAATAGAACAGGCCTGTTCTATTTCAAAAGAGGTGTATGTATGTTGCTCTAAAATAGTAGATTCTGTCTTCCCCTCCAAGGGAAGGTGCGCGCAATCTGTTTCAATAAAAAACAGGTATTTACTTGTTTGTTTTTAGTGATGCGAAACCGATAGGATGATCTTTGAATGCAATATAATTTGTTTGACGTTTTCATAGTTACAGTAGAATGAGGAAAGGACCATAATTTTGCAGCGACTTTGGCCCTGCGGAGGCCGTAGGCCGGAGACAGACCTGGCCGGTGGAGCGAAAAATTATGGTCCTTTCCTCATTACTAAGTTATGAAAATGTTGGCAGCAAACAAATTATATATTCAAAAATAGTGTGATATCGGTTTCGCACATACTAAAAATGCTAAGAAAACACCTGTTTTTTATTGACAGATTTGCGTTTTCCCTCTATAATTACCCTGTTATGGTATAAGTAAAACAAATATATAACGAGGAGGTGTTTTACTAATGAAACGTACATATCAACCAAATACTCTTTGGAGAAAACGTACCCATGGTTTCCGTGAACGCATGAAAACTATCGGTGGCCGTCTCGTATTAAAAAGAAGACGCGCTAAAGGCAGAAAAACGCTTATCTGCATAATATAATGGCTCAGCAAGAGCTTTCAGAAAACTTGGCGCTCTTGCCAAGTTTTTCTATTCTATAGGACTCGGACGATACAATGGATTACCGCTTAGATAAAACGAGACGTATTATAAACAATAATGAATATCGCCTTGTGTATAAGCATGGTAAGTACGAGGTAGGACGCCTATGCGTTCTATATCGTATGCCTGTAGCGAAGCAAAAGACTCGCATCGGATTTGTGACGGGGAAAAAGGTGGGCGGTGCGGTTGAACGCAATCGAGCACGTCGCCTTATGAAAGAGGTATATCGCCTCAATCAGCATCAAATTCGCGAAGGGTATCATATTGTTATCGTTGGACGTGGCCCTCTGAAGGACGCAACCTATGAACGAGCGGAAAAGGAAATACTGTACTTATTGCGTAAAAGCAAGCTCTTAGTATAATCCTATATAGGACCACAAGCATGGACAGCGCTATGCTTTGGTCCTATTCGCGTATTATGAGGCCTATGGTTTAAATGTATATGCAATTTTAGACCTTAAGCCTAAATGGTGAATTCTATGAAAGATACATGTATAACTATATCTAACCTTATAAAACGAGGGGTAACCTTTGTTTTATGGCTCGTTATCTGCTTCTATCAGATTGCCATATCCCCTCTCAAACCGGGATGTTGCCGATATTATCCCACTTGTTCCGCATATACTCTGCAGGCCATTGAAAAATATGGACCCTTGAAAGGTAGCTGGCTTGGACTGAAACGCATTTTGCGTTGTCATCCGTTTCATAAGGGCGGTTATGATCCCGTTCCTTAACTTGGTATTGGTGAAAGATAAGACTAGTATAACTTTCACAATTGACATTAGTTTGAGTGAGCACAGTTTTGGAAATACCTGAGCATCTGTATGGATGAAATTTAGACCATACCATAACGATATATGGATGCGCAATGGTGTCCTGTTTAGGCCTACATTCGAAGGAGAAACAATGGAAATTTTTAACTATTTAGTTGAATTTATGCGCACGCTTGTGACATATGCATTCAACTTGACTGAAATGGTCGGATTCCCAAGCTATGGGATGGCTATCATCATCCTTACTGTCTTTATTAAAGCGATTTTAGCGCCGTTGACAGTAAAACAAATCAAATCTATGAAAGCTATGCAAGAGTTGCAACCTCGCATGAAAGAGCTTCAAGATAAGTACAAAAATGATCCTGCAAGAATGCAAGCTGAAATGGCTGCTATGTACAAAGAATTGGGTGTAAACCCATTAGCTGGCTGCTTGCCTTTATTGGTTCAAATGCCGTTCTTGATCGCCATTTTCTATGCATTACAAGGTTATCCTTACAACCCTGCATTCGAACATTTCCTCTGGCTTCCTAGCCTTGGCGAAGCAGATCCATACTACATCTTGCCTGTATTGAGTGCTTTGTCCACATGGGTTATGTCCAAACAAACTGGTATGGGCGCTTCTGGTGCCGCTGCACAACAACAAAAGATTATGACAATCTTTATGCCATTGTTCATCGGTTACATTTCCTTGAACTTCCCATCTGGTCTTGTTATTTACTGGATCGTATCTAATGTGTTCCAATTTGTGCAACAACATTTCATTTACAAAGGCTTAGAAGCTAAAAAATAGGAGGCACTATGGAATTTATCGATGTATCTGCTAAAACGATTGAAGATGCCATCGCTAAAGGGGTTGCTGAACTCTCTGTAGATGGTCGTGAATTGGTAGAAACAAAGGTTATTGAACAACCTTCTAATGGTTTTTTAGGCATTGGCCGTAAACCAGCCGTTGTTCGTTTGTTTTATACAACAGTAGCTGCTACGGCTACAGTAGAAGAAAAAGAAGAAATCGCTGAAACTTCTGTTGCTGTATCTAGTGAGCCTGTGGCTACTTCTGAAAGTAATGTTACTATTTCTGAAAGCTCTGCTGATGATTCTGAAATCGACGCAGTTGAAGAAGAAACAGAAACTACTAAAGAAACGAAAAAAGAACTTTCAAAAGAAACACAACAACTCATCGCTGAAAAAGGTAAGAAATTTCTTGAAGATATGTTCGGCCAAATGGGCCTTGTTGTGATGATTGAAAAAATGTTTACCGCTGATAAAATCACGTTCCAAGTACATGGTGAAGACCTCGGTATCTTGATTGGTAAACATGGTCAAACTCTTGATGCTATCCAATATTTAACTAATTTGGTAGCTCATAAAGAAGTGTCTGGCCACTGTCACATCGTGGTTGATGTGGAAAATTACCGCTCTCGTCGCGAAGAAACGTTGATCAATCTTGCAAAACGCCTTGCTTCTAAGGTAAAACGCAATCGTCAAAAGGTTTCCTTAGAACCTATGAATGCATTTGAACGTAAAATCATTCACACGGCGTTGCATGATGATAAACATATCGTCACAGAATCTGCTGGTGATGAACCATTCCGCCATATCGTGATCTCTTACAAAAAATAAAAGTGTTTGGTGGCGATAGCATTCTGATAACCTCCACCGGCCGGGTCTGACTCCGGCCTACGGCCTCCGCAGGGCCAAAGTCGGTTTCAGAATGCCACCGCCACCACCATTTTATTTATACGTAATATAATAAGTTATGGTGAAAGCTAACTTAAGGTAATCTTCGCGTGCGTAGATTGGTTTAGTTTAACTTTCACAGGCGAAGAAGATATAAATATATTCGAAATACGGAGATTTTTATGTATATAGATGATACAATAGCGGCCATTGCGACGCCGCCCGGCATCGGCGGGGTTGGTATTATTCGGGTCAGCGGCAAGGATAGTTTTCCTATTGTAAATAGCCTGTTCAAGAGCGCTGGCACCGTTCCGTTGATGGACCGCCAAAATAGAACGATTCAATACGGGATCATTGTGGATCCAGTAACGAACAAGACCATCGACGAGGTTCTTGTGTTATTAATGAAAGGCCCTCATTCTTATACAGCAGAAGATGTGGTGGAAATTCAGTGTCACGGTGGTATTGTGCCGGTTCGACAAATCTTGAAATTGCTCGTAAATCACGATGTGCGCATGGCAGAGGCCGGCGAATTTACGAAGCGTGCCTTTATGAACGGACGTATCGACCTCACTCAAGCAGAGGCAATCATTGATATTATTGAAGCAAAAACAGAGGACTCCCTCTCTCTCTTGCTGTATCGCAGCTGGACGGCACCGTTTCGTCCTTTGTAAAAGATGTGCGTGAACAGCTTATCGCCATGATTGCTCATTTAGAGGTAACTATCGACTATCCTGAGGAGGATATTGAGGATGTAACGAGCCAAGAGGTTCGTGATCAATTACAGCCTATTTTGAAAGCTATGGATGAACTCTTGTCTACAGCGAACACAGGACGCCTCATTCGCGACGGTATTACGACGGTTATTGTAGGCCGTCCAAATGCAGGTAAATCGAGCCTTATGAATGCTCTCTTGCGCGAAAACCGCGCTATTGTAACGGATATTCCGGGGACGACGCGGGATAGTATTGAAGAATATATGACCGTAGAAGGCATTTCATTGCGCCTCATCGATACGGCAGGTATTCGGGATACACAAGATACGGTAGAAGCCCTCGGTGTGGAGCGTGCTCGCGATTATATCAATAAAGCAGACATCGTGCTCTGCGTTATCGATGGGTCTACCCCATTGACCCCTGAAGAAATCGAAATTTGACCTCTGTTAGCGGTTTGAACACTATCGTACTCCTCAATAAGTCCGATGTAGCACAAGTCGTTACAGACGAAACTATTAAAGAACACGGTAATTTTACAGCTATCGAACGCATTAGTGCCAAAGACGGCGAAGGCTCTGCAGTTCTCTCTAAATGGGTGCAAGAACTCGTCTATGGCGGTCGCGTAAAACAAGACAACAGTGCCATGATCAGTAACGTGCGCCACATCAGCCTCATGGAACAAGCAAAGACTCAAGTCGAAGAAGCCCTCTCCTCCATCGACATGGGCATGCCGGTGGACTTTGTCGCTACTGACCTGCGCAGCGCCTGGGAACTACTAGGCGACATCACGGGCGATACAATTCGTGAAAGTATGATAGATGAATTATTTAGTAGATTTTGTCTCGGTAAGTAATGTAGATATGGAATGATGGCTTTCAAAAAACGACTTTGGCCCTGCGAAGGCCGTAGGCCGAAGTCAGACCCGGCCGGTGGAGTTTTTGGAAGTTATCATTCCATATACATTTCATAATAAGTAGTAAATATAAGGAAATTCATATGTACACAGTAGATAATTATGATGTCATCGTCATCGGTGGCGGTCATGCTGGTTGTGAGGCGGCCCTCGCCTGCGCCCGTATGGGTCATCGCACGTTGATGGCGACCATCAGTTTGGATAATATTGCACTTATGCCGTGCAACCCTGCCGTTGGCGGTCCTGGTAAAAGCCATCTTGTGTATGAGCTCGATGCGTTGGGCGGTCAAATGGGTATTAACGCGGATGCTACGGCCATTCAAATGCGTATGCTCAACATGGGTAAAGGCCCTGCCGTGCATTCCTTGCGCTGCCAATCAGATAAAATTAAATACCAGCATTTGATGAAACAAACTGTAGAGAATACAGAGAACCTCAATGTTAAGCAAATCATGGTAACTGAGCTTAAGGTTGAGGACGGCAAAGTAACAGGTATTGTTACTGAGCTTGGTGAATTCTATGGCGCTAAGGCTGTTATTCTTTGTACAGGGACCTATTTGAAAGGTAAAATCCTCATCGGCGATATCGATTATGTAGGTGGACCAAATGGTCAACGCGTAGCGGAACATTTCTCTCAATCTTTGCTCGACAATGGCATTGAGTTGATGCGCTTTAAGACTGGTACGCCAGCCCGTGTAGATAAACGGACGCTTAATATTGAAAATATGGCCGTTCAAGAAGGCGATACACATCATCATGCCTTTTCCTTTATGGATGAATGGATCAACCGCAACGAAGATGTGTGCTGGTTGACGTATACGAATAAGGAAACGCATGAGATTATTAAAAGCAATATTCATCGTGCTCCTATGTATAGTGGTAAAATTGAAGGTGTTGGCCCGCGCTACTGCCCTTCCATCGAAGATAAGGTGGTGCGCTTTGCCGATAAAGAACGCCATCAATTATTCGTAGAACCAGAAGGAACGGGCACAAACGAAATGTACGTACAAGGCATGAGTACATCCCTTCCTATGGACGTACAATATGCATTTTTGCGTACCATCCCTGGCCTTGAAAACGTAGAAATCATGCGTCCTGCCTATGCCATCGAATACGATTGCTTGAACCCAACACAATTGACGCCAGCCCTTCAAGTAAAACATATTGAAGGCCTCTACTCTGCCGGTCAAGCCAATGGTACATCTGGTTATGAAGAAGCAGCTGCACAAGGTCTAATGGCTGGTATTAATGCTGCTTTATGGCTTGAAGGAAAAGAACCGTTTATCCTTGCTCGTTCCGAAGCGTATATCGGTGTTCTCATCGATGATCTCGTAACAAAAGGAACAAATGAACCGTACCGCATGATGACAAGCCGTAGCGAATACCGTCTATTGCTTCGTCAAGACAATGCGGACATGCGCCTTACCGAAAAAGGCCGTGAAATTGGTCTTGTAAAAGACGATCGTTGGGCTAAATTTACAGCTAAAAAAGCGGCCATCGAAGAAGGCATGGAATTGTTGCGCAACACACCTGTCAATCCGTCCAAGGAAACGCAAGCCTTGCTTGAAAGCTTGGGCACAGCCCCTATCAAAACAGGCATCCACGCATATGATTTGGTAAAACGTAACGAACTCTCCTATGCTACCGTAGCTGATGCATTCAGTTTGAAACGCTTTACACCTGACGTTGAAGAAGCTATGGATATTGCCATTACCTACGAAGGGTACATCAAAAAGCAAATGGACCAAGTCGATAAGGTTCGTAAATTAGAAGAAAAAATTCTTCCAAAAGAATGGGACTACACACAAATTAAGGGCATCTCCCTTGAAGCGCAACAAAAGCTCAACAAAATTCGTCCTCACTCCATCGGCCAAGCAAGCCGTATCTCGGGCGTATCTCCTGCGGATGTGTCTGTTCTGTTGATTCAACTAGAACAATACAATAGAAGTAAATAATTGCGATAAGTAATTACATAACAGAAAAAGCTAGCTAATCGTTTTTGATTAACTAGCTTTTTTGTATTGGTTTAGGTTGTATTAGCTTAATGGTTTAGACCAATCTTCTACATTTAAATGATTAACTCTTTTGAATTCTTTTTGTATTGTTAGTTACAATAGTTAGACCTTTCGATTTAGCATGGCTAGCTATGAGTAAATCCATAGGACCAATAATTTTTTTCCTTGTGATTGTAAATCAGCTTTTTATTTTTCCATATTCCTCAGCAGCATGACTGTCGAAAATCAACAATTTCTATAGGCGATAATAAAAAGCGTTAGTGCTAACCTATTTTTTTATCTTTTGGCTTGGCTTTTTTCAACACCATGCATTAATTCAGCATATGTAATTGATGAAATGCATATGTCTGATGGATGATGTTTTAAAATTTTTTGTAGTACAACTTCTGGCTCTTGTTTGATAGCATAAATACAAATATTTGTATCTAACATATACTTCATAAAGTTTCACGCTCCTGATGATCGATTTCTTCCCGTCCGTTACACATAAAATCATCTGTAAATAATGATAAGCCTGCTACAAAACCTGCCCACTCATCATCTTTTGGCATTAGTAAGACTATATTGCCTACTTTGTTGATGATTACTTCATCACCATTAAACCGATACTCTTTTGGTAATCGTACAGCCTGGCTACGGCCATTTTCAAATAGCTTTGCTGTGGTCATACACATCACCTCCTTGTTAAGAAAAAGTATATACCTTGATATATATTTTTACAAGTATTAGTTTTACAAATATAACAAATAAATCTTTGCATAAATATATGGATATTTATAACTGTAATATATGTAAAAGTAAAAATTTTGTACATTCTAAACGCACATAAGATGTACACACAGAAAAGACAAATTATAAGATAAAATGAAGATATTTTCATATAGGAAATAAAATTTGGAGTATAGTATTTGGTAAGTGTTAAAAATACGAAGAATTATATTTGATAGTTAGATTTGGATGATTGTATAGAATTAAAAAATGAGTAGAATAAAAAAAGATGGAGCGATTTCTCAATAATATAATTTAAATGATAATAACTGATCTTGATACAATCTTTTTACTATCTATTATCAAAATTATATAATTAATTGAGAATATGGTATAATAGATACAAATATGACTCTTATATTTCAGCTTGTATGCTCTTTTTTTAGTGTTTTGTATATAATTTATCCTAGAAGCACATAAACAGGCCTTACAGTGCGAATAAATGAATTTTATCCTGAATTACATACATATAGTTAGGAGCACCGATGAAAGAAAAATATGATGTGCCTATCGCTAGTGAATCTGAGTTTGTAGAATATATGCTTTCACAAATGGCAGCATTTGGATTGCCATGCACACAGCAGCAAGCAAAAGATTTCTACGTGTACTATGCACGCATGATTGAAACAAATAAATATCTTAACCTCACCGGTATTACGGATATGAAAGAAGTCGTGGTTAAGCACATGATTGATTCTCTATCTTGTTATGATCCGAAAATTATCAAATCTGGATCCTCCATTATCGATGTCGGAACCGGCGCTGGATTCCCTGGCATTCCCTTGGCCATCTATGACAGAACCTTGCACGTGACCTTGTTTGACTCTCTCAAGAAACGCCTTACCTTTCTTGAGTCCGTTATCGACGAATTACAATTGACGAACTGCAAGACCTTACATGGACGCGCTGAAGATTTGAGTCATCAAGACTATCGTGAAAGCTTTGATATCGCTACGAGTCGTGCAGTGGCACGTTTACCAATCCTATTAGAATGGACCGTACCATATGTAAAAGAAGGCGGCTACGTAGTTGCTTTAAAAGGCGCTATCTATGAAGAAGAAATTGGGGAATCTAATAAAGCCCTTAGCACATTAAAAGCATCCATTGAAGACGTAAGAACCGTGACACTCCCTACCTTAGATGATAAACGAGCCATTGTGTATATCAAAAAGACTGGAAAAACACCTGGAAAATATCCAAGAAAACCAAAAGAGATAAAGGATAGACCGCTATAAAAATAGACTATCCCAAAAAAACGATACGCTACTGAGCTTCGCGGAGCCCGAAATCGTTTTTTTGGAATGGTCTATTTCTATCTCTTATAATAAAAGCTTCCACCGGCCGGGTCTGACTCCGGCCGGTGGCCTCCGCAGAGCCAAAGTCGTTTTTTTGAAAGGTGTTTTTAGATTAAACTTATATTATCGGTAACAATAAATAGGAAAAGATTGTAGCATATTAATACTAACGGCTATATCGAAAAACAAAACAGGGAACAAATCAATTTTGATTTGTTCCCTGTTTCTGTTAGACTTTGCATATTATTGATTACGTGTATGTTTTATAGACGAAAAAAGGAATGTCCTTCCAAAACCGACTTTGGCCCTGCGAAGCCCGAAGGGCGTAGTCAGACCTGGCCGGTGGAGGTTTTGGGAGGACATTCCGTTTACTATTGTATTAAAAGTATTACACGTGATCAATAATATGCAAAGTCGTATCTATATCATTGAGCGGCATGATATGTACGCCAGCTGCGATTTTTTTGATTTGCTCCAGTGTTTCGATGGCGATTTCTGTACCTGCTTCTTTACCGCCTTTTTCTACGCGGTTTAAGATGTCTTGAGTAAGGCTGATTCCAGGCACTTTCTCGTGAAGGTATGTAGCCATTTTAAAGCTTTTAAGAGGAATCAAACCGAGCATGATTGGTACGTTGAATTCTGACATTGTATCGATATAGCGTTTAGCTTGTTCTAAATCGTAAATCGGTTGTGTTTGTACGAAATGAGCACCATTTTTGATTTTAGCAGCTAATTTTTGGCGTTCAATTTCTAAATCAGGGGCCCCAGGGTTACCTGTAGCACCGATATAAAAGTTTGTCGGTTCGTCTAAATCGTTGCCTGCTAAATCTTTACCGGCATTTAATGTTTTCGCAATATTGAGTAAGCCCATGCAGTCCACTTCGAATACGGATTGTGCAAATGGATGGTCCCCATGGTCAGGCTTGTCACCAGTAAGTGTTAAGATATTGTTCACACCTAATGCTGCAGCACCAAGTAATTCGGATTGTAAACCGATGATGTTGCGATCACGGCATGTGAGGTGGAAAATCGTTTCGATATCTTTATTGTGTTGTAATAAGTAGGACAAAGAAATTGGGCTCATACGCATTTTAGACATTGGGCTGTCTGCGATATTAATGGCATCTACCTTGCCTTTTAAGCGAGCCGCTTGCTCAAAAATCTTTTGGGCAGAACTACTTTTTGGTGGATCTAATTCAACGGTGATAGTAAATTGACCGTTTTGGTGTTTCTCTCGTAATGTCATCATGTACCTCGTATGTATTCTTTGTATGGTGAAAGCCCCATATGTACTATATCAGCGTTTTATGAGGCTTTCACCATCATTATTATTATGTATATTATATTTCTAGAATGGCGATTATTTCAAAGTGTCAAAAGAAATCGTTTGCATGATTTACGGCCGCAATGCCATCCTTGGCGTAAATATCTGCACCTGCTTGGTCTGCGTAGTCTTGAGATACTACGGCGCCGCCGACCATGACCTTAGTTTTTAGGCCTGCCGCACGAATGGCAGCAATGGTGTTATCGATTTGTGGCATTGTAGTGGTCATCAAGGAACAAATGCCTACGAGGGCCGCCTTGTTGTCCTTAATGGCTTGTACGATAACATCTGGATCAACGTCCTTGCCAAGGTCAACGATTTTGTAACCATTGTTTTCAAGCAATGCAGCTACGATATTTTTACCTAAATCGTGAATATCGCCCTTAACTGTAGCTACGATGACAGTTCCTTTGTCTAGACTTTCACTAGCTGGAATAATTTCTTTGATGGTGTTGAAAGCAGCTTGCATTGTTTCAGCAGCAAGCATAACTTGTGGTAAGAATAATTTACCAGAGCCAAACTTGTCCCCTACTACGTTCATTGCCTCTGAAAGCCCTTTTTTCGTAATGTCTAATGGATCCATACCGTCTGCTAAAGCCTTTTTAACAAGCTCAACAATGGCTTCCTTTTCACCTTGTTCTACGCAAGCACGAATATTGGCTAACGGATCATTGCTGTCAAAGGATGCTTTATCTGGACCTTTTGGTGCCGCATTTCCTGGTGCTGTTGTTTCGTCTTCGTAGCCGTATTCTTTAATGAACTCAGCAGAGCCTGGATCCCAGCCAAGAAGTGTGGAGCTTGATACGAATGCTTTTTTAGCGGCGTAGTTAAGTGGGTTCATAATTGGCGTAGTTAAGCCTGATGCGAGTGCCATTGTTAAGAACTGACCGTTTAAGTATGGACGTTGTGGCATACCAAAAGAAATATTGGATAGGCCCATAACCGTTGGGAAACCAAATTTTTCTTTATATAAACGCAATGTTTTTAGAGTTTGTCGTGCACTATCTTCCCCACTAGCAAGTGTTAATACCAATGGATCGAGTAAAAGGTCATGAGGTTGTAAACCATAGTTATAAGCGCGATTTACGATGCTTTCAGCTAAAGCGACACGGTCCTCTGCTTTTTCTGGTAAATCTCCGCTGGAAAGTGGCAAACAAAGTAATGCAGCACCGTAGCGTTTAGCCAAAGGCATAACATGTGTGATGGACTCCTCTTCCCCGTTTACGGAGTTAATAAGAGCGCGGCCTGGATAGTTTTTAAGGGCCACTTCCATAGCTGCAGGGTCTAGTGTGTCGATGGATAAAGGCGTTTCAACAAGCATGGATAGCTCAAAAATCGCTTTCCATCAAAGGTGTTTGGTCCATGCCAGCAACGCCCATATTTACGTCGAGAATATCTGCACCAGCCTCTACTTGATCTAATGCGTCGCGTTTTACACGGATGAAAGAACCATCGCGTAACTCTTGAGCTAATACTTTTCGCCCTGTTGGGTTGATACGTTCACCAATAATTAATGGCTTTACATTATGACCTAACTCAAGAAGTTTTGTACGGCTTGTAATGATTGTTTTAGGCTCAATATAAGCACGCTCTTTTGGTGTGTGTGCTTTTACAGCATTGGAAATAGATTGAATATGAGCTGGTGTTGTACCACAGCAACCACCTACATAACTTGCACCTGCATCGACGATAGCAAGCATCAATGGCCCCATCTCTTCAGCCGTTAATGGGAATACAGTTTGTTTGTTGATTAGTTGCGGCATACCTGCGTTCGGTTGACAGCTGATTGGTAAATTCGTTACACTTGCAATTTCCTCAATAAGCGGTGTGATTTGCTCAGGTCCAAGAGAACAATTGATACCGATTATATCTGCACCGATGGCTTCTACGATGGTAGCTGCTACTGCAGGTGGCGTGCCTGTAATAGTACGTCCATCTTCACTGAAAGAAAATTGACAAATAATTTGTACGTCTTCTTTAGTTTTCCCTGCTTCATTACGTGCATCTAAGGATGCCAATAAAGCGGCACGCATTTCTTGTACGTCGATAATCGTTTCAATGATGATAAAATCTACACCACCTTCGATTAAAGCATCTGCTTGCTCTTTGTACGTATCGTAAATATCATCGAAACTCATATTGCCTAAAGGTTGTAAAAATCGTCCTGTAGGGCCCATAGAACCGGCTACGCGGGCGGATGGTTTAACCTCTGCAATAGCTTCTTTGGCCACCTTTACAGCAGCAATATTTATCTCTCGTACGCGATCTTGTAAATCGTAATCTTCTAATTTAAGGCTACAAGCACCGAATGTATTTGTAGTAATCACATCACTACCATGTTGTAAATATTGAGCGTGGATATTTTTTACTACTTCTGGTCTTTCTACGTTAAATAATTCTGGGCAATAACCTTCTTCAAGGCCTGCGGCTTGGAGCATTGTACCCATAGCGCCGTCAAAAATGTACATGTGAATCATCCTTTATATATTGAAATGTAGGTCACCAAGGACATTCGCCCTCCACCGCCTTAACGGTCGTCGGCCAAGGGCCTCGACCTAGCAAAGTCGGGCTCAGAACCTTGGTGATCTACATTAGATTTGTAATTATTAATGTTATAAATGAATTGTTTCACGTGAAACATTTTTGCCTGCACATAGGGTACAAGAAAATGTTTCACGTGAAACATTTAGTCTGTTGGTTGTCCTTTCATTGTGATGCTAGACGCATCTGCTGTGCTTTTTTCGCAAGGTACTTGGTCATTTGTGTTTTGTGTACTTGCTTTTTCTGGAAGTTTTCTCGATGCACAGTCTTTTTGTGAACAGGATGTACAACCTCTTTTAGTTTTTATGTCTTCGTTAGCTGGCATTAAGCCTATAATGGCTGTTACAGATTTTCTTGGAAATAATAAGAAATTATCTGTAACTTGTAGGCCGATTTGTTCGGTCTTAATGATTTTAGCTAAATCTTTTTGGACTTCTAAAGGCCAGTTTCCGTAACCAGGGCTAAAACGCCATGTTGGTTTATATCCTTGTTTTTTAGCAATTGTATTAATTACTTCGTTAACTTGATCAGCTACCTGTTCTACAGCTGTTGTAGCAGCTGCATCAAGTAACAAGCCGACCGTATAATTACCTGCCTTAAATAGTTGCTCACTTCGTACTTCTACATCTTCACCTACGGTAACGCCTAATACATATACCTTTGTAGATTTTTCTAGATGTTTTTCTATTATGGAGCCTTCAATTTTTAATGGTGGATTACTAAGAATTGTTTTAGTCTCAGCGTCGTAATCATATTCTTGATACACACCTTTTGGTGTTGCTAGTAATTGGATTTCTTTACAAGCTTCATCAACAAATTTTTGAGGGAAATCCTCTGCATGTCGAAGCCCAGCATATCGCTTTACTTCGTCCTTGTTTATTACCGGAAGCATTCCGTTATATATGGGCATGTGAAACGCCTCCTTTATAATGGTATATAAAAATAGCTTTTAGAGCTGTTAAATCGATAAAATACTATCTTTTATAAGTATAAATATATCCTTATGTACTGTAAAGGTTATAGCTTCATATAATTTATTGAGGTGCGTCCATAGATAAAAGTTATATAACATGTAATTATATAAGCAACACGTAATACTGTGTTTGTAAAGACTCTATAGAATTTAAGTTTTGGGATTTCTTTTAATGAGTTGTCGTTGATATAAATTTGAAATGTTTCACGTGAAACATTTTCAGATAAGTTTACATAGATTCATGTAAAAATTACTTTGTAAAGTCTATAAAAGTTCTATTTCTTTTGTGTACCCTATGTTATAATGAAATGAAATATTTTTGAACGTAAAGTCGAGGTGAATTTTGTGGGCAAAGTAATAGCGATTACTAATCAAAAAGGCGGCGTAGGAAAGACTACAACATCTGTTAATCTCAGTGCTTGTTTAGCTGATGCAGGCAAAAAGGTATTGTTGATTGATTTAGATCCGCAAGGTAATGCTAGTTCCGGTTTGGGCATTGAAAAAGATGATTTAGAGTTATGTATTCACGATGTACTGATAAATGGCGAGGATATCACTAATGTCATTCAAACTACAATGCTTAAAAAGTTATTTGTAGCGCCTGCAACAATTCAATTAGCCGGTGCTGAGGTTGAATTAGTAGGGGTTGTTTCACGTGAAACAATTTTGAAAAAAGCCCTTGCTTCTGTACGTGATGACTATGATTTTGTTATCATAGATTGTCCGCCATCCCTTGGATTGCTAACATTGAATGCTTTCACAGCGGCAGATAGCGTATTGATTCCTATTCAGACCGAATTTTATGCATTAGAAGGCGTTAGTCAACTTGTTAAAACGATTACAATCGTACAGCAAACATCAAATAAGAATCTTGAAATTGAAGGTGTATTGCTTACAATGTTTGATGGACGCACAAATCTATCTATACAAGTTTCCGATGAAGTAAAAGCCTTCTTTGGGACCAAGGTGTATAAAACGGTGATTCCTCGTAATGTACGTCTTAGTGAAGCACCTAGCTATGGTGAACCAATCATAGTGTATGATCCAAAATCAAAAGGTGCTGACGTGTATACTAAATTAGCTAAAGAGGTCATCAAGGCTTCTAAGAAAACTAAATAAATGTAATTTAGATAATAATAAATATAATGATATGATGTAAGCACAAACTGTATATTAGTTTGTGCTGCATTTTATATATGACGGTGTGTGAAAGTACTAATAGATTGGGGATTATTATGGCGATGAAACAGAAAAAGGAAAGAAAAACATTAATGGCAATGATGGGCGAGCAATCCATTGAGACGGCCTTGCCTGATCGTGAAATCCATGAATTGCCAATAGGGGAATTGATGGCTAATGAAGATCAACCACGTAAAAAAATTTTTGATGAACAAAGTTTGGCTACACTAGCTGAATCCATTAAAAACCTTGGCATTTTCCAACCTATCGTCGTGCGTAAACAAAAGGATAAATACCAAATCGTAGCCGGTGAACGTCGCTATCGTGCAGCTTTGATGGTAGGGCTAGAAACTGTTCCTGTAGTAGTAAAAAATTACAATACAGAGGAAATGACAGAGGTTGCATTAGTAGAGAATTTACAACGTGAAGGTCTCGATCCAATTGAAGAAGCATTGGCATACCAAGGCTTGATGAACACGTATAAGCAAACACAAGAAATGATTTCTGCTCGTCTTGGCCGTAGTCGTTCTTATATCGCTAATATGATGCGTCTTTTGAAATTGGCTGCATCTGTGCAAAAGGATTTAATTGAAGGGGATTTGACCGTTGGTCAAGCCCGTCCTTTGTTGGCTTTGCGTAGTGCAGCACAACAAGTAGAAGCGGCAGAACGTATTAAAGAGGGTGAACTTAGCGCTCGTCAAGCAGAACAACTTGTGAAAGCGATGATGTCGAAAAAGACTAAAGCTAAAGAAACAGAAGAACCGCATAATACAGCTGAGGTTCGTGCTTTAGTTGACCGTTTGAAATTGAGTTTAGGATCTCCTGTATCTATCAAATTCCGTGCAGGGAAGAAGGTACAAGGTAAAATTGAGATTGCTTTTAGCTCTGAATCCGAATTAGAACGTCTTATCGCTTATATGGACGCTCAAGAGAGTACAGGCGAAGAAGAAACAATGGAGTTTCGCGTATAATGGAACAAACACCAAAGGCTAACCGCGTGCACATCGGCTTTTTTGGCCGGTGTAATGTAGGGAAGTCTACTTTGATTAATATGCTTACGGATCAACCGGTATCCCTCGTATCTGAGGTGGCAGGGACTACGACTGATCCTGTAAGTAAATCTATGGAAATATTGCCTCTAGGTCCTGTGGTTATTACTGATACGGCTGGTATCGATGATACTTCGGAGCTAGGTGCTCTTCGTATTGAAAAATCTGAAGATATTATTAAAAAAATTAATCTAGCTGTTTACGTACTGCGTAATGATCAAGCGCCTACGGCTGATGACATGATGTGGCTTAATAAATTAAAGCAAAATAATGTGCCCATCGCACTGTTTATCAACGAAATTAATACTTCTCCTAGTGAAAGTACTAGTAACAATCAAATTATGCAAGTGAAAGTACGTCAAATAAAGCTAACAATGCTCATCAAGGTTATATTAATACATATTCTGAACTGACATCTATTGCTACTGTAGTAGGTTCTACTGACTTTACATCTAATCGAGATCGCCTTATGTTACTCGATTTATTGGGTGGATTAACGCCACTAGATGTAGAAGGGGAGCAAACTCTGTTGCAGGGTTTAGTAGAGCCAGGGGATACTATTATTTTAGTGTGTCCTATCGATTCTGCTGCACCTAAAGGGCGTTTGATTTTGCCACAGGTACAAACGATTCGCGAGATACTAGACCATAAAGGGCTAGCCTTGGTATGTCAAACAGAAGAACTGCCAACCCTGTTAGGTAAGCTTTCACAAAAACCGAAACTTGTCATTACAGACTCGCAAGCCTTTGAGGCTGTTAACGCATTGACACCAGCAGATATTCCGTTAACATCCTTTTCCATTTTGATGGCTCGATTTAAAGGCAAATTACAGGATTTGGTAATGGGTGTAAATGCTTTGAATAATCTGAAACCAGGCGCACGTGTGCTCATTAGTGAAGGTTGTACGCATCGACGTCAGTGCGATGATATTGGAACCGTTAAGATTCCGATGTGGCTGAAAAAGAAGGGGCATACGGATTTACAACTTGAATTTACAAGTGGTGGTGCATTCCCTAAGGATGTAAGTGGTTATGACCTTATTATCCATTGTGGGGCTTGTATGTTGACGCGGCGCGAAGTGCTTCGACGCATTGATTATGCCGTTGTACAAGGTACGCCTATCGTGAATTATGGTGTACTTATTGCATCATTACATGGTATACTAGAACGTGCTATTAGTCCGTTTTTGGACGAATTAGATAGAAAGGGATTTGAATGTTAGAAACTATACAACCCTATATCGGCGTATTAGGATGCGTACTATCTGCTATTTTGCTTGTATATTGCATCACTTTGCACATCCGATTGGGAAGCTTAACGAAGAAGTTCAATTTCTTTATGCAAGGCGAAAATGGGGTTAGCCTAGAACGTAAACTTTCAGTAGAAATCACTGAAATTAGAGAGGCTGCAAAAGGTTTGCAAGATATGATTGCAGAACAAACGCAAATTCGCAATATTCAAGGGAATACATTGCAAAAAATCGGCTTTAAAAAATACAATGCCTTCGATAATATTGGCAACGATTTATCCTTTGCTCTCACATTGCTTGATGGCAATAACAACGGTGTTTGCATTTCCAGTATTTATGGCCGCAACGACTCTCGTATTTTTAGTAAACCTATTGTGAAAGGTAAAAGTCTTGTTAATCTTTCACAAGAGGAACTGGAAAGTTTAAATGAAGCGCTAGGTGAACGTACTAATGAGGAAGCGTTAGCGAGCGTTATCCATTCCCAATAGGCAAATTGCTTTGTTGTGTTCGTATTGAACACACATGCATGAAGAATTGAGGAAAGATTAAAAGTAAGGAAGACATTTTGAAAGTACCAAGTATTTTAAGTTCTGTAGTGTCTCAAAATGGTGAGAATACCACCATTACATTGAGCCATAAACAAGCGAAGATAGCCGCAATCGTGGGAACTATCTTATTTGTAGCAGCACTTGTTTGACTATTTGGGGCATTGCACGACAAGCAGAAATTGTTCAATTGCGTCAACAAACACAATTGCAAACAGAACAATTAAAACTGTTACAACAAAAAACAGAAGTGTTGGATAAGAAAATCCAAAACTTAAATCAAATTAGTGAAGAAAACAAGCAAATGTTGAAGGGCGCTGAATCTGGCACACCATCTCAAGGTGGTAGCGATGGCTCTGACCCAAAGCAAGTAGCCGCTAGCGATGAGACTAGTCCCACGCTAACTGCGGCACAGCTTTCAGCTAGACTATCTAAACTAGATAAGGATGCTCAAAAATTATTGGTTAGTTTCTACACGATGCGCAATATTTTGCGTGATGGTGGGGCCCAAGACATTGCAGCTTTGCAACAATTGAACTACACCGTTGGCTCCGGTGGTTATACGAATAGTACAACCCCAAGCATCTGGCCAAGTAAGGGTGTTATTACATCTCCTTATGGTAGCCGTATCGATCCTGTAACGGGTGCAAGCAGTGCATTCCACGAGGGTATCGATATCGCCGATGATTACGGCACATCCATCGTTGCTACCGCAGCGGGGACCGTAACAATTGCAGGCTACACCGATGGGGGTTATGGTAACCTTGTGGAAATCGATCATGGCAATGGATTTGTGACTCGTTATGGCCACAATAGCGCCGTCCTCGTTACACCTGGTATGAGCGTTAAACAAGGTCAAGTGATTGCTCTTATGGGTAGTACTGGTAAAAGTACAGGCGCACACGTTCATTACGAAGTGCGAATCAATGGAACTGCAGTTGATCCAATGGTATTTTTGCCAATTAGTAATTAAATACGTTATAAGACGGGATACCCCCTGTTCGAAAGCCGACACGCTACTGCGCTTACGCGGAGCCCGAAGTCGTTTTCGAACAGGGGGTATCCCTTTTAGCGTATTAATAATTACTAAACTGGCGGGAGAGGGGAAGCTACTGCGCTTCGCGGAGCCCAAAATCATTTTCCGGAGGGGTCTATCTTTTTTCTATCTAAATTCAGTTGACTAATTGGCATAAAATACCATTGTACAACTTAGGATAAAGGAGCGTACGGGATTGACTTATATATTCCTTATAAAAAAAGAACAGGCGTGTACTAATTCTAGGGACACACTATAAGGAACCTATGTAACAAGTATTCATTACATCTCTTCCCAAACGGCTGGGTTGGTAGTAATTCATATACCATAATTGGTACATGTTTATATACTGATGGTATAGATATCTTATTTGCAAATTAAAGGCGATAATAAATCTGTTCCTCATATATAGTTAGTATACTAATTTAAAAGGGATGAGGGGCCTGAAAAACGACTTTGGCCCTGCGAAGGCCGTAGGCCGTAGTCAGACCTGGCCGGTGGAGTTTTTCGGGTCCCTCATCCCTTATGTTTATGTATGTAATTGTAATAAGGAACAGATTTTTATGTACTATATTGCATAATAAGGATATCTATTCCTTTTCGTCTATAAATATTGTACAATTATGGTATATGAACGGAGGTATATCTATGAAGGCCTATGTACAAGTTTATACCGGCGAAGGCAAGGGTAAAACGACGGCTGCAATCGGTCTCGCTATACGAGCTATAGGCGCTGGCAAAAAGGTTTTATTTTTACAGTTCATGAAGTCTAAAGTGTATAGTGAACACAATATTTTACCGTCCCTCAAAAATATTACATTAGAAACTGTAGGTAAACCGTTTTTTATCATCAAGGAAGGCATGAAGAGCAAGGATGAGCTTGCCAAATGGGGTGATGAAGTGGTTGTATTTGAATCAGGAAATCCACCTAAGGATTATGTGGCTCTCATTGAAAAGGGCTATGAACGCGCACTAGAGGCTGTATCTAGTGGCGAATATGATTTAGTGGTTCTCGACGAATATAACATGGCTTTGTTCTTTGAACTCATTGACTGGAAAAAAACGGAGGCTCTATTAGAGGCTCGTAATCCGGAAACCGAAGTGGTGTTTACGGGGCGCGGGGCACCGCAAGAACTTCTTGATGTGGCCGATCTTGTAACGGAAATGAAGGAAGTTAAGCATTACTACATGCAAGGTGTAATGGCTCGTAAGGGCATTGAAAATTAGAGCATACTTTCAAAATCCCATAACCTAAGGAGGTGATGTGGTTGAGTATAGTCGCTATAGTGGCACTCGTCGTAGTGCTTCTCATCGTAGCGCTGATCATGATTATCCTACTAACGCCAATCACATATAGCATCGAATGGAACGGCAGGACGCCGTACCGCGCAGAATTGTCTGTTAAATGGCTGTGGCGCGTGTTGTCACTGCATCTCGCATATTTTCAGGGCAAACCATTTTTTAAACAACTGTATGTATTAGGCATGCAGAAAATAGGCCCTGTGAAAGAATACGACGATTGGATTGCACAACGGGTTAATGACGAATATCAAAAGGCGATGGACGAAATTGACAAAGATCCGATGACGGCCCAAGCGGAAGCGATGATGAAAGCCATGCAAGGTGGTGGTCAAGGCGGTACGGAACCGACTGAGCCTACAACCGTTGGCACTTCTGGTGAAAGCCTAGATTCTGTTCGCAGTGCAGGACAAGCGTCGGCTTCACAAGAGAAGCAGGTTCGCATTGAACGCGTGGATGAGTCCCCCGATGAAAATAAAGGTGCTGAAGCACGAGCTGCACAATATGATGCAATTCGTGATAATCCGACGATGAAACCTGATGATGAAGTGGTGGAAAAGGTCACTTTCAATAGTGATGGCACTGTAAAAGAAAAGGTGTTTACGAAGATTGATGGTTTAAAAGATAGCGTGAAAGCTCGCTTTCAAAAGCCAGATCCAAATGATCCGGTGGCTAGTTTTAAATCTCAAATTCCAACCTTTTGGTTTATGAAACATGTGACGAATACTGAATTGTGGCGTCAATTACTACTTGTTTCTAAGCGGTGTTATGACCATTCTAAACCGCGAGATATCGCCGTAGAAGGGCGAATTGGCATCGGTAATCCATTTAAGGGTGGCATGCTTGCTTCGATGTTGTACAGTATCTGGCCTGAACAGGCTGAGAATATTGAAATTGATTATTTGAATTGGCATTTAGAAGGCAGCGGCCATATTAAAGGGCGTATAATCCTAGGTGTATTGGCTTGGCATGGAACGCGGTTTATACTTTCACAACCGATGCGTGCACTCATTGTAGAAGCCATCAAAGTGTTTAGGGTTAAGCGCAAAGAAAATAAAGAATTAGAACGATTAAAAGCGGAACAAGCCGCTAACGCATAGTTGTCATCAGTGGAGGTACTACGATGGAGAACAGTAATGTAAAAGAAAATTTGGAAGTCCTTTTTGAGAAGTTCAAAATATGATTAAAGTGGAAACTGTAGTTGGTGAAGCTGTACAAATCGGCGATACTACATTGGTTCCATTCGTTGACGTAACATTTGGTTTCGGTACTGGTACAAATTATAATACTGCTAACAAAAACCATGAATGTGGCGGCGGTGGCGGCGGTGCCAAAATGGAACCAAGCGCAGTGCTAGTGATCAAAGGCGACCGCATCGAATTATTCAATATTAAAGGCAATCCTTATAGCAGCAGCTTTGATCGCCTTATCGGCTTGGTGCCTGACCTCGTGTCTAAATTGAAATCCGATAAATATATCTATCTTAATGACGAACAATAATAGATAATAAAATATTGATAAGGGTTCATGATGAATTCATGGGCCCTTATTATTATTTAATAGTATACAATTGAAATATTAGATGCTATAAATAATCTCTAATTTTCATAGGTTTTTTACTTGTGAAAGCAGGGGAGATTTGATATAGTAAAAACAGTGCATTACACGTTTGTGTAGTGAAACTTTACTATTGAGGAGGATCTCAGATGAAATTGACTAAAAAATTGACAACATTAGCTATCGTAGGTGCTATCTCCGCTACCACTGCTGTGGCAAGCGCTGCTAACATTGGTTTGGTACAAATGAGTCAAGTTGTAAATAGCTATCCTGGTTACGGTGCACTTGATATGAAAATGCAACAAGTAGATGCACAGTACCGTCCACAAATCGAAAAGAAAATGCAAGAAATTGATAAAATTAAAGATCAAGCTCAAGCAGAAGCAGAATTCAATAAATCCGTAGCTCCATTGTTACAAAAAGAAAACGATGAAGTAAACAAAATTGCTCAACCTATGATGCAAAGCATTCATAACGCTATCGAAGCAGTTCGCGTTGAAAAGAAAATGGACGTTGTATTAGACGATCCATACACAATCCGCGCAGCTGATGCAAATAGCAGCGTTGAAAACATTACAGACGAAGTAATTAAACGTCTAAAAAAATAATATTTTAATGTCGCTTTGGCGATAGGTAAAGATACCCTCCTAAAAAGCTCCACCGGCCGGGTCTGTTCCTTTGGAACAGGGCCAAAGTCGTTTTTAGGAGGGTGTCTTTTTCTCTAAATCACATAAAAATATTATTTTTTTTAGACTGTAGGGGAAAAAGGAGCAAGTCGTTTTTCGAGAGGGGCTGTTTTTCTCTATCAGAGATAGATATTATTTTTTAGACTAAGGAGCAGGAAATGGGGTTCTCTTATTTGTTTTGCCGGTAGTGATATGGTATGATTTTGGTGTTGTTGAGAAAGGATGAGGAGGTTTTATAGATGTCTCTTATGCAGTTATGTTGGGATTTAATATGGAGTCCTAGATCAAAGGGGATTCCCTATGTTGTTGAGAATGGCACATTTAATCAAGGTTTAAAGTTGATGTTAAGCTTGTTTGGTATTATGCTTGGCATTTCCTTTGTAGAAAATATAGCCGTGTTTTTGTTAACACCGGTATCCTTAGCTTATGTAATCGGAGTATTATTTGGCTATATATTGATGTGGGCGTTTTTTAAAGGCTTTTGGCTTGTATTAGCATATGTATATGTAAAAAATGTTTCTAATCGTGAGCTTACGTTTAAACAAACTTTTACAGCTGTTTCGTATGCAGTGGCCTTTGATTTTCCATTGGCCATATTAGGGTTAGTAAATTCTCTCTTAATGATAGCTTTAAATCTCATGCACTTTGGATATGTGGCTTATTTGCTTGAATATTTTATTGGTATCGCTCTTTTGGTCATTGCTTTGTATTATATGCTTTGCTCGCTTGGTCTATATCGTAAAATGCTAGGTACTTCGTCGGCCCATATTATTTTTATTGGTATAGTGTATATCGCTATCTTATTAGTAACTGCTATAGCTTTACGCGCCTAAGTGAAAGCTATTTCATTCATTATAAAATCCAATAGTAATCTAACTGAAAGCACATAAAAACGAGCGTAAATTTTTACGCTCGTTTTTGTATATAATTTAGTTGTAATAAGTATTATTTTGTTAACCGATGACTCATATCCAGGAGCATTTTTATTCTTTCAGTAGGAACAGAGCCGTCCAAAGAAACGGTTAACCAATTGGATTTATCCATGTGATATGCTGCATAAATGCCCGGTTCCTTGCGAAAGGAACCAATCATGGTAGGATCACATTTGATGTTTAGTACATCAATAGGTTTGATTTTGGTAGAGCCTAATTTATCCGTTGTAATATTCATGACTAATGCGAACCATTTACGATTATCTTGATGGCGGAATACCTTGTAATGTGGAAATTGCGTCCATGGTGTATTGGTAGTGGTGTCATCAAATTGCTTATAAATATACATTTCTACATCTTCGCGTGTCATAAAATCCCTCTTTCTCTTAATAGATTTAGTATATCTCTTTATAGATGTAACCGCAAGGATTAGCAAAATATTCTATAGAAATATATTATGAGAATGTATTGCGATAGCAATAAGGTCATCAATTATAATTAATACATACTATCAAAAAAAGCACCTATGAGCTGTAAGCTTTCTTACATTTAGTTTGTAAGATTACTATTCAGCATAGGTGCTCTTTTAATGATTGTATATAGTATTAAATGTATTTGAGAGGAGGGTTAATTAATACATATAATCTTATTCAGGTTTATGAACGAGGTTTACGATGAACTCACTATCTTCAACGAGTGTTGCTTGAATGTAGTTATCGCCATTGAATTCAAGCACTTCACCTGGTACGAGTACATGTTCTTCTGTTTCGTTTAGGAACACTTGAACCTTACCTTTTACAACAGTAAAGATTACATTCGCTTCAGGGTGATTGTGTTTTTCTACCTTTTCACCAGCTTGGCCACCTTTTTTTACGATTACGTAGTTAGGACCTTGGAATAATAAACCTAATTCTTGTTTTACTGTGCCTGCCATAATGCTGCACCTCCTATATAAAATACTTGTGTCAGTAAGAATTTAACTTATGGTCTTATTATAAATGATATTTTTTATCAATGCTGTGCCTATGGCTACAGTTTTGAAAGAAATTTCAAATTCGTACAGGCCTGTAGTAATTCATAGGATACACTTATCGGTACGGACAAAAAACGAGCGTAAAAACGAGCGTAAAAACGAGCGTAAAATTTTACGTTCGCGTTTTCGTTCGTTTTTTTCGTCCGTTTTAGCGAACGAAATGGTATTTATTTTTTAGCGATTGTGTATAAACGTGTGCCATTTTCTTCTGTGGTGATAAGCTCGAATTCAGGATCGATAGCTTTCACAAAGGCCTCGAACCATGTTTGGTATGCTAGTGCCATAAATTTAGGATCAACGCCTGCTGTGCGCCAGTAGCCAGCTTGTAAGCGATGGTCGCCAACCCAAGTAAAGCGGTCAGCACTGTCCTCAACGATTTGGTCGCCGCCGTCGCAAGGCATGCCGTTTACATAGAAGTTTTGAAGGGCACTGTAAATAGCAGGTGCTGTGTGTTCTTCAAGGGAATCTTGGGCCACAACACCGCACGCTTGGCCTTGTACGGCAAAGGCATCAAGGATGGCTGTCACAACGTGGATAGCATTGTCATCGGCATTCGTGTCGAGCATATCTTTAATGAAAGCTGCTTCGCGAACGGATGCTATATTGATTTGGTTAGCGAGCCAGCCGTGAATATTGTTGTGGTCGATGATATTTTCTAAAGGAATGCTTGGGTTAATTGGTTCCCCATACGTATCTACGGAGATGGAGTGCAATTCTTCGGCAAGATCGTCTACCACCTTAGTTGTTTTTTCAAGGAGTAAATTTTCACGCTCAACGAGCAATTGAATTTTACGGTATAACCAGTAATGAATGTGACCTAAAAATGCGGACATAGTAAGCTCCTTTATAAATCGTCTTTATGATAATGGGGAAGGACCTATGTGTCTACATAGGTCCGAATATACTCGAATATATAAATATATAAGTTAAGTATAGGTTATAATTATGCGCCTTTGCGGGCAGTTTCTAATTTATCTAGTAAATCGTATACATTAACGCCATGAATTTCAGCAGCTTGCCATAAAGGCTCCATCGTGGAGGATGGGCAACCGAGACAACCCATGCCGATGCTTTGTAGTACTGGTACTACAACAGGGTACGTATCTACGATATCGCGGATGATTGTATCTGGTGTGATTGGTTGACCTGGTTCAAGGCGCGGTGCTTCTACCTCTGGATCATTGCCGTGACCTGGTAAATTAACAACCGGTTCCGCCGCTTTCGGTTCTGTAGGAGCCCCTTCAAGGTCGCCCAATACAGCTGCTTTGAAAGCCTCTAAACCGATGCGTTCAATGAATTCGCCCATTCTTTCAATTTGAGCGTTTGCTTTGTAATATTCGATGATGCGGTCTACCAAAGCGAGTGCTTCTTTTTCAGTCGCCACTTCGGCAATAAGGTCGCCAATGCGTGGGTGAGCACCGCCGCTACCGCCAGCGTATACGTTCCAGCCTTCAACCGTACCGATTACGCCAACGTCCTTCATGCGGCTTTCAGTACAAGAATTAGGACAGCCAGACACGCCAATTTTCATCTTGCTAGGCATCTCTTGGGACAAATATTTGCGTTCCAATTGCATGCCAAGATGAACGCTGTCTTGCTTAGCCCTCTTACAGAACGTTGTGCCAGGGCAAATCTTGACGCTGCGCACGCGGTTGGACACCATGTACGCTGGTTCCATGCCAAGCATTTCCCAAGCTGCGTCTACATCCTCAGCTTTCAAATTCGTAATCATAATGCGTTGGCTGCCTGTTAATTTTAGAACAGCGTTAAATTTGTTCGCCACATCAATATATTTTTGTAATTGATCTGGTTGAATAAAACCCGCTGGAATGCGCGGTGTAATAGCATAACGGCGTTGACCGTTTTTAATTCGTTGTAAATTTCCTGCAATTTGAGCCATTGTAATCCCCTCTAAATTGTAATGAACTACTTATATTCTATCATATATGTGTACTGTAAAAATAATTGTGAAAGTCTCTAATACTAACATGTATTGTGTTATATTGAGTCTCTATCAACGATGAAACTATACTCATCGTTACCGTATGAATCTAGTATAATATATTTTTCTATAAAATAATGTGTCTCAAGCTACAAAAATTAAAAATAATGATCCCGTTCATGTGGTGAGATATAAATAAAGCTTTATATGTATTGTTGTTTCACGTGAAACTACTTACAAAAGTACGGCCTAAAATCTTGATTTTGGACCGTTTTTTCATGGGTAAAATTATTATTCCTCTTTTTTCATCGAATTTGCTTGTCACGAGCCTCTTTTTGGAATGTATATAGGTGAAAGGAGGTGATCAGATGGCTGAACTCAAACGCACAAAGTTAGTGTTACGTTTTAATATCGGTACGGAAGATAAACCGAAATATAAAGACGTCACTTTCACACGCGTAGCTGAAGAAGCTACTGATGATGCCGTAAAAATTGTCGGCACCGCATTGGCTGGTCTCTATGAGAACACCATTGCTGACGTGGTACGCGTCAATGAAGTATCCCTTGGTCATTAATCTCTGCTAAGTTAATTCTTAGTTTGTAATGGCTGCGTGAGGGTTTATAGTAATTCAAACCCTATGAACCTATCGCGATTTCATTCCCATCCCTATGTATATGAATTAGAAAGGAGTGCCCAATATGGCTGATAAACGTGTGGTATATCTTAAATTTGCTACGGTCAATGGTAAAAGCGCATCAATCACAATTAGTGGACCTCGCACTGGCCTTACTTTGGAACAAGCTAAAACGGCAGCTAATGCGCTAGTAGCTAATAAGGTAATCTTAGGCTCTGGCGATGCTCCATTGGCTAGCTTTACATCTGCCAGTGAAGTCACTACGCAAAGCAAAGATTTGCAATAAAACAACATATCGCAGTTATGCGACGAATATCTTATCCCTGTTCATATGACAGCATCGGAACCTGCTATATGATCCTCCCAGCGGGCCGCTCTTCGGAGTGGCCCGTTTTGTTGTATAATAGACATAGAATATTCTGAATGCAGGAGGAACTATGAAGGTTCTATACGATACAATTTTGAAAGCCACTTATACGGGGCGTCCCAATCGCTTTGTGGTGACCTTGGAACTCAATGGTGAAAGCGTACTCGCTCATTTGCCGAACCCTGGTCGCATGTGGGAGCTATTATTCACAGGGGTGATAATGTATATCGTGCCTCATGATAAGCCTGATGCGAAGACGAAATACCGCGTCGTAGGCATTGAACGTGATGGCGTTGTTATCATGCTCGATACGAACTATAGTAATGATGTAGCAGAGCATTTGATTGAAACAAACTCATTCCAGGATGGGAGGAATGGCGCGTAGTTCGACGAGAATACACGGTCAAACGACATGGCACATCATCTCGTTTTGATTTACTCCTCACCAATGATAAGGGCGATGAGTTTTTACTAGAGGTTAAGTCTTGTACACTATTCTCCAAGACCGGTGCCATGTTCCCCGATGCCATTACAGAACGAGGGCGCAAGCATTTATTACATTTGAAAGAATTGCAAAACGAAGGCTATCATACAGGGGTTCTTTTTCTCGTACAATGGGATAAGGCACAATGGTTCTTGCCAGATTACCATACGGACTTAGACTTTGCCCGCACGTTTAAAGAGGTAGCCCCTTCGTTAGATTGGAAAGCCGTTGCTGTCGCGTGGGATGAGACTTTCACCATGCCTACCGTGACACGCGCTTGTACCTATCCGAGCTATGTTCTCGACAGCGAAGCGCACGATAGCGGCGTATACATCATGGTGATGCACCTTGACCATGAACTAGATCTCGAAATCGGATCTAAGGGCGTGATGCATTTTAATGCAGGTTATTACATGTATGTCGGATCCGCTAAGGCGAATCTTACGAAACGCATTGAACGCCATAAACGAAAACGCAAGAAAATGCATTGGCACCTCGATTACTTCCGCGGCCATTGCGAAATGATTGCGGCCGTGCCTATTCGCACAAGTGGACTGCCCCTTGAAAGCTGGAGCCTTACTCATGAGCCATACCCATCCATGCCAAGCATGCCAGATCCGGATATAGAAGTGAGCGTTGAATGTGCTCTGGCTGATGCGGTGGGCGCTATTGCTGAGTGGGAGGTGCCAAAATTCGGCTCCTCAGACTGCTATTGCACGAGCCACCTGTTTGGAATGATGGAAAATCCGATACATAATAAGAAATTTATGGATGTGATAGAAGATTTTCGCATGAATCAACTAGATGTGATGGTTGAGTGATTGTTGTTTATATCGGTATAGTTGATAGGACTATTTGCTACAAATGAGATGAACGGAGAGAGGAGAGTTTTGTATGTCTTTGTTTGTTAAGTCCGTGTTGTTGATTATAGTATGTGTGTGTAGTGTTGTACTAGGTGGTTGTACTTCTTCTCGATTGACGCTGTTTGATGGAGATCCTTATACGGCAGATGATATAAAATCAATGGTAGAAGAACATTTCGAGGCGTATCATCCTCGTCTTGTATTGCAGTCCTCTAAGGTTATTACGACAAAGCCTTATAAACGCAATGAGTATACTTTTTTCGATGAAATAATGGCTTTGTCTTTTCTGCGCGTGCTTCTGTGGAGGTACCTCAGTTGCCTATTCCTGGTGGACAACGGGTTACAACAGCTAATATGAGATATGCAGAAGCGTATTTAAATCATATGAACGGAAACATAGCTGGCCTTGCTGCAAAGTATGGCTTTCACATAGCCACTCCTGAGGAGAGCGAAGCATTATTTAAATCTCAGATCATGCGACAAGAGGGTACAAGCACAGTACCTTTGTTTGAGGCAGATGATATGATATTTCTTAATCAAACATCAACGGGAGCTAACGCACTGGCTCTGTTACGTCAGATGTATGATCTATATAAACCTAATGGGGATGGCGTACTCGTAAGTAGTGTGCATGGCCGTAAGATTGGTTTTTACTATTTGCCAAATGGTGAAACGGATAAGCGTAAAGCCCTGTATATAGAAAAGTTTAGAATCGGGGGCGACAAAGAAGAATGGCGTGATACCTTGATGAGTGGCATTGGTTACTCAGATGAAAGTGCAGAGCGCATTGAACGAAAGTTAGTTGCTCTTATTGATAGGAAAATACAACAGGCTGTGAGCGGCGAGTAGCTCGGGGAGAGGTGTATCTATGAAGCTATTTATTAGGTGTTATCATTAGTTGTTGTATGTATTTGTACATTTTTATTGAGCGGTTGTTCTTTTGTGTGGATTACGGAAAACGGTGATCCTGCCACGTCAGAGGATATCAAGGCTAGTGTGGAAAAGGAGTTCAGCGTTGTTCATCCTCGTCTAGTTCTACAATCAGAGGTGGTTGAGAAGGAGAAACTACTATTTGCCAAATGGGAAGAGGACAAAACGAAAGCCCAGTATTTGATAGGTTTTAGGTATATGGCAAGAAATGACTGGAAAGAAACTATGTTAACAGGTATTGGCAGTACTGGTAATGATACTTCAGGTGTGGAACGAGACTTTGTTAAGGTCTTGGACCATATGATATACCATGCAGCTCATTAAATAAGAAGCAGGAATAGCTTATAAGTATGAAACAAAATGAGATATAAATATAGAGGGGATTATATGACATCTTTAGAAAATGCGATTACAGGAAATGTTATTGTATATCAAGCAGAGAATGAATCTGTTTCTACGAATGTACTATTCAAAGATGAAACGTTTTGGATGACACAAAAAGATATGGCAAAACTATTTGATGTTAATATACCTGCTATTAGTAAGCATCTGAAGAATATATTTGAAAGTGGAGAACTAGATCTGTTAGCAGTTATTTCCAAAATGGAAACAACTGCTGAAGATGGTAAAATTTATCAAACTAATTTTTATAATCTTGATGCTATCATTGCGGTAGGATATCGAGTAAATAGCAAAAAGCAACTCAATTTCGAATTTGGGCGACAGGAGTTTTACGGGAATATATAATCAAAGGTTTTGCTCTTGATGATGTTATGCTAAAAAATGGACGTTCATTTGGACAAGATTATTTTAAAGAATTGCTACGAAGAGTCCGCTCAATTCGCGCTAGTGAACGACGCATATATCAACAAGTAACAGATATATTTGCTGCGTGTGCAATCGATTATGATGCACAATCACCTATTACTAGAGAGTTTTTTGGAACGATACAGAATAAGTTTCATTATGCTATTACAGGTCAAACTGCTGCAGAGATCATTCATAGTCATGCAGATGCTAAAAAGGATCATATGGGATTGACTACGTGGGAATCTGGACCGGAAGGGCGGATTTATAAGAAGGATGTAATCGTAGCAAAAAATTATTTATCTGTTGAAGAGATTGAACAACTTGAGCGAATGGTATCCTCATTTTTTGATTATATAGAACGTATTATTGAACGACGTGAAACATTTACTATGAAAGCGTTTATTGAAAGTGTAGATAAGTTTTTAGACTTTAATGAGTATCAAATCCTAACAAACAAAGGACTTATTTCTATGACACAAGCACAGAAGAAAGCTGTTAGTGAATATAAAACGTTTAATACACAACAGAAAGTAATTTCTGATTTTGATAAGTTTGTGAAAGAACATAGTTAATAATAAAGGGTTTATAGCCTTTATCCCTTAAAAATGCTATAATAATATGATGAATTGTAATCAGTGTTAGTAAAATGAGGTGAGATTGTGGCAGACCAACAATGGTCCCACGGGAATATTCATCCCGTTCAGATTGATAAAGAAATGAAGAACGCCTATATCGATTATGCGATGTCCGTAATCGTAATGCGTGCTCTTCCAGATGTGCGCGATGGCTTGAAACCAGTACATCGTCGTATTTTGTACGCGATGCACGAAACAGGCATGACGCCAAATAAACCGTACAAGAAATCCGCTCGTATCGTCGGTGATGTACTCGGTAAATATCATCCACATGGTGATAGATCCGTTTACGACGCAACGGTTCGTTTAGCGCAGGATTTCAATACGCGCTACCTCTTGGTAGACGGCCACGGCAACTTTGGTTCCATCGACGGAGATAGTGCTGCTGCGATGCGTTATACCGAAGTACGTATGGCGAAAATTACGCAAGAAATGCTCGCTGATATCGACAAGGAAACTGTTGATTTCATGCCGAACTATGATGAAAGCTTGCAAGAACCTACCGTATTGCCAGCGAAGATTCCAAATCTTCTCATCAATGGTTCCAGCGGTATCGCCGTAGGGATGGCGACAAATATTCCGCCGCACAACCTTAACGAGGTATGTAATGGCCTTACCATGCTCATCGATAATCCAGATGTAACTGTGGACGAATTGATGACGCAAATCAAAGGCCCGGACTTCCCGACTGGGGCGCTCATTTTGGGCCGGGAAGGCATTAAAAAAGCGTACTCTACTGGTCGTGGCAGCGTAAAAATGCGCGCTCGTGCAACCATTGAAGAAATGGCGAAGGGCAAGCATAAAAATCGTAGTGACTGAGATCCCATACCAAGTTAACAAGGCTCGTGTTATCGAAACGATTGCGAACTTGAGCCGCGACAAGGTTGTTGATGGCATCACAGCACTTCGCGACGAATCTGACCGTCAAGGTATGCGTATCGTTATCGAATTGCGCGCTGACGTGCAACCAGATATCGTTCTTAACAAATTATATAAACACACTCAACTTCAAGAATCTTTCGGCGTGATTATGTTGGCCCTCGTAGACGGCCATCCTCGCGTATTGAATTTGAAAGAAGTATTGGGTTACTACTTAGATCATCGTCTCAATGTCATCGTACGTCGTACTCAATTCGAGCTTAACAAAGCCGAAGCGCGTGCTCACATCTTGGAAGGCTTGTTGATTGCCCTCGACCACATCGATGAAGTTATCGCTACAATTCGCAGTTCTCAAACTGACGAAATCGCACGTAACGCATTGATGCAAAAATTCGGGCTTTCAGAAAAACAAGCAGTAGCCATCCTCGACATGCGTTTACGCCGTTTAACAGGCTTGGAACGTGAGAAATCGAAGACGAATACAAGGAATTGTTGGCATTGATCGAAGACTTGAAAGCTATCTTGGCTAGCGAAGCGCGTCAACGTCAAATCATCAAAGACGAACTCGATGATATGAAGAAGAAATATGGCGACCCTCGTCGCAGTGAAATCACAATCGATACGTCCGACCTTGATGTAGAGGACCTCATTGCTGACGAAGAGATGGTTATTACCTTGACTAAACAAGGTTACATCAAACGGATGAACGCGAACGTATATCGCAACCAACATAAAGGTGGCGCTGGCGTTATCGGTATGAAGACGAAGGAAGACGACTATGTAACGCAAATTATGCATGTTCGCACGCATAATACATTGTTGTTCTTCACGTCTACTGGTCGTACATACCGCCTCAAAGCATATGAAGTGCCAGAAGCTGGTTCCCGTAATTCTCGCGGTACAGCCATGGTTAACGTATTGCCACTGGCTGTAGGCGAATCCGTTACGACTATGATCGACCTTGAACGCATCCATGAAAATGTAAACTTATTCATGGTTACTGAGTTCGGCGTTGTGAAACGTACAGCTATCGAAGAATACCGCAACATCCGTCGCTCTGGACTCAACGCCATTAACCTCGACGAAGGGGACCGCTTGATTTCTGTAACCGTAACGACTGGCAAGCAAGATATCTTGATTGGCACGAAACTTGGCATGGCGATTCGTTGCAACGAACAAGACGTTCGTCTCATGAAACGTGCGGCTCATGGCGTTCGTGGTATCAAGTTGAAAACTGGCGACGTTGTTGTTGGTGCAGGTGTTCTTGAGGCTGATGAACGCGAAGTACAAGTGTTTACTATCTCCGAAGAAGGTTATGGTAAACGTAATGATGCATCTGCATATAATGTACAAAAACGCGGCGGTATCGGTACGAAAAACTTCCGCATCAACGACAAAACAGGCGACGTAGTGGCTGTTGAGGTTGTGCGCAACGATGACGAAGTGATGCTCATTTCCGAACAAGGCAAAATTATTCGTTTTAACATGAATGATATTGCTGTGAAAAAAGGCAAAGCAATTTCTGGCGTTAAAACGCAAAATCTTGACGAAGGTGATAAGGTCGCAAGCGTTGCTGTCATTCCTGCATCTGAAATCGAAGACGACGAATAATAGAGCGTATAACGTAAAGAACATATATTGTATCTAACATAGATATGCACAAATGGCGATCACCTATGTGGTCGCCACTCGTGTTTACATGGTAAGGTATGAATTACAGTAATAATGTGAACATATAGTGTTGGGCAGTTTACAGGACTGCATAGGAGAGTATAATGAAAAAATGGTTAGCTGCTGTGATGGCAGCAGGATGTATATTGGTAGGGGGGTTTTGACGTGGCCCATGCAGCTGATTGGTACTATATTGACGCTGATGCGGACGATTCTACATGGTTTATCGATAACTCTACGGTGTATAAAACAGATGGTATGGCTCGTATCAATGTGAAAGTAAACAACGTTGAAGGGTATACCTATATTTATTCCGTTGAAATCAATCGTCCCGAAAAAACATGGACAGAAGTGAAAGCAACCGTGTATAGCCAATCTGGAGTGGCTTTGTTGACCAATAATGAAAAACAAAAACCTATGAAAATTGAAAAAGAAACCATAGGTGAAGAAGTAATGCAGGCCCTTTGGGGAAAATAATTTAATATAGATGTTTTGAAACCTCGCTCTGAATATTAGCATTCTGGTGTGGTATGTAGAAATGGATGGTGTCTAAAAATCCTCCACCGGCCGGGTCTGACTTCGGCCTACGGCCTTCGCAGGGCCAAAGTCGGTTTTTAGACACCATCCATTTCCCAGCCTACCCTAGCAACATATTCAGAGCGAGGTTTCTTTTATTCTACATTAGTATTATTTTCACAAAGGGCCGAGGGCAGAGAGTAGGTAAAGTCGTTTTTCGAACCTATCAATCCCTTTTTCATAATCTATCATTTATATAAATTCAGAGAATTGAGTTCTTTTTATCTAAAAAAATTATTTTCCTCAAAGGGCCGAGGGTAGAGAGTAGGTAAAGTCGTTTTTTTCGAACCTATCAATCTCTTTTCATAATCTATCATTTATACAAATTTAGAGAATTGAGTTCTTTTTATCAAAAAAATTTATTTTCCTCAAAGGGCTGGAGAGGGAGAAAAAAAGACTCTTAATATATCCCCTATATTATGTTAAAATTAGGGGAGAATAATGCGGATAGGGGAAAGGTGGTGTGGTATGCGCAGTTTTGATTATCATAGGTTAGGGAATTGTCTGTGGGGTGGTGAGGTTGTGTCGCTGCTTTCACAGATTCATGAGTATAAGGGGCGGCAGGATTTGTTTGTGTCGCAGCGGCCTAGTAGTGTGGCGCGGTTGGTGGAGATTGCGAAGGTGCAGAGTGTGGAGTCGTCGAATCGGATTGAAGGGATTGTGACGACGAAGGCTCGGATTCGTTCGTTGGTGGCGGATAAGGTGATGCCTCGTAATCGTGATGAGGAAGAGATTATGGGGTATCGTGATGTGTTGAACACAATACATGAGAATCATGAGTATATTACGTTACATAGTAATATTGTATTGCAGTTGCATCGCGATTTGTATGCTTATTCACATAAGAGTATAGGTGGACAATATAAAAATGTACAGAACTCGATAATTGAACGGCTTGCAGATGGTTCTGAGGTGGAGCGCTTTAAGCCCTTGGCACCTTATGAAACGCCTGCTGCTATTGATGAGATTTGCCAAGGTGTTAATGCGGTTCTCCAAGATAAATCGGTAGATCCATTGCTGGTGATTCCTGTATTTATACACGATTTTCTGTGTATCCATCCTTTCAATGATGGGAATGGTCGTATGAGTCGCTTGCTGACGACGTTGCTTTTGTATCAAAATGGGTATATGATTGGTAAATTCATCAGCTTAGAGCAAAAAATTGAGCGTACCAAGGATAGTTACTATGCGGCGCTAGGTGAGTCGGGGATTGATTGGCATAGGGGTGAGGAAAATATAGTTCCTTTTGTAAAATATATGCTTCGCGTTATATTGGCAGCTTATCGTGATTTTGAAAGCCGTATTGAATTACTGACTACGTCGTTATGTGCAAAGGATCGTATAAAAATCATTATTAGTGCTACCATCGGTAAGGTTACAAAAGCAGGGATTCTTGAAAAGCAGCCTGATATAGCTGTTTCGACGGTGGAAAAGGCTTTGAAAGAACTCGTTGAGGAAGGCTTTATAGAACGCCATGGTGTGGGGCGAAGTACATTTTATATAAAAAAACATTGCAAAAAAATAAACTTTCATACAAAAATACATTTAATATATGGTATAATAAATTAAATTTGATTTTAAACGAGGTGAAATATATGAAAAAATTTTTTGCATCATGTTTAGCAGCTGCTGCGATTTGCGCATGTGGTTTAGGTTCTGCTAGTGCTGTTAACTGGCAAGTATTTGGCGAAGATAGCTCTGGTATCACTTGGTACATCGATCAAGACAGCGTTCAAAAGAACGACAAAACTGCAACTGTAGCAATCAAAGCACAAGATTCTGAAGGTTACCACTTTGTTGCAACTGAAGAATTCAACCACAAAAAGAAAACTGTGAAAGACCAAAAGGTTGTATTGTATAACCCACAAGGTTACCCAGAACGTGAAGATAAAGTTGACGGCAAAGATCGTCCAGTTGTAGATGGTTCCCCATCCGAAGCAGTATTCAACTACTTGTGGCCAAAACAAGGTAAAAAATAAGATTCATCTTATAAATAAAAGCAGTCCGAAAGTGATATATACCCCTTTACTAGGTGTCCAGTAAAGGGGCACATAGCAAAGGGCTGCTTTTTTTGTATGTATGTGAATGTATATGTGATTATTAGACTTATAGGACAAAACGTGGTAAAAACCCCTTATAACACTAGATATTCACTAGTGTTATAAGGGTTTTATCTTCAGTATAGTATAACACGATATAGTATATTATAATATACTATATCGTGTTATACTATATGTAATAATAAAAATATAATTATATGCAGGCATATAGACATACAGCTATACATACACATACAGCTATACATACACATATAAAGATAGATATTATCTGATAGTAACATAAGGAGGTGCAATATGGTATTTGTAGGGCGTAAAAATGAATTAGCATCTCTTGAGGCGCAATATAATTCAAATCGTTTTGAGCTAGCCATTGTATATGGCCGACGTCGCGTGGGTAAGACGTATTTGCTCAATCACTTTTTAGCGGCCCATGAGGGGGCCTATATGGTGGGCCTTGAGTCGGGCGCTAGCAATAATTTAGAATCGCTTTCACAGGCTGTATATCGTGCGACAGGTATGATTAAAGCTGGTGAATTGCAGTCCACCTTGCCAAGTTTTTCGACGATTACAGCAGCTTTAACCCATTTATTTGAGTATAGTTTGAATCATCGAGTCGTATTTATTATCGATGAATATCCGTATTTGGCAGAATCTATTCCATCTGTTTCATCCGAGTTGCAGGTTTTGGTTGATGCGTATAAAGACCGGTCTCAGTTAATGCTCATTTTATGCGGTTCGTCTATGAGTTTTATGGAGAATCAGGTGCTTGGGCACAAGAGCCCTCTCTATGGTCGTCGCACGGCACAGTATAAAATTAAACCTTTCACGTATATCGAGGCCCGTCAAATGGTGCCACACCTTTCCTACGAGGATAGTGCCATTGCCTTTGGCCTTACCGGTGGTGTGGCTGAATATTTATCATATTTTAGGGACGGTGATTCTCTTGATGAAAGCATTATTTCCTTGTTTTTCACACCAACAGGGCGCCTTGTGGATGAGCCATCTAGTCTATTAAAGCAGGAGCTTCGGGAGCCGCGTCAGTATAATGCCATACTTAGTGCCATCGCTAAAGGGGCTAGCCGTAATAATGAAATTGCCACTAAGGTAGATATGACGACGGGGGCTTTGAATAATTATCTAAAAAGCCTTATTGACTTACAGATTATTGAAAAAATACATCCTGTTGGATCTACATCCAAAAAAAGTATTTATGCGATTAAAGACTCTATGTATACCTTTTGGTATCGCTTTGTAGAGCCAAATCAAGGCGCTATTGAAACTTTAATGGCAATCTTGTATATACGCAATACGTTAAACCTATGCTTTCACATTTCATGGGACCTGTATTTGAAACGATGGCGGAGCAATATGTACAGGCTCGGATTCACTGTGGAACAGTTCCATTTTTACCACAAGAAATGGGGCATTGGTGGGGAACTGACAGCAGAACACGACAACAGGTGGAAATCGATTTAGTAGCCTTAGCAGATATACAAAAGGACCCTAATGCAGGGCCTGTGCGCCACTTGTTAGTGGGCGAGTGCAAATGGAAAAATAACCCTATCGGTTTAGATGTATTAGTATCCCTCAAGGACAAGGCTAGCGTATTGCATGGTGAACCATATTACTGGTTATTTAGCAAACGAGGGTTTGGATTCATAGAAGACAATGAACGGGTTGAGCTTATTGACTTACCAATGATGTATGAAATATAACATTTGTTGTATATAAAGGCTTGTATACTTTCAATTCCTACCAGCTCGGTACGTTGATGAACTACCCCCATATTTGTTATGCTTAAGGTATAGAAAAATTTACTTTCACATTAAGTATGATTATACAAAACGAGGAGGTCCTCATGTCCCAATTTGAATGTATCGATAAACGTGTGCCAATTGCACTCGACAATCCTGCCATTACTCATGACATCTCAAAATGTAAGAACTGTACGTTGTGCCGTCGTGCCTGCGCTGACGTGATGAGCGTGCTCGACTATTATGACCTCGAATCCACAGGCGATGTGCCAATGTGTATTCATTGCGGTCAATGCGCGGCTGCATGTCCATTTGATTCTATGCATGCTAGATCCGAGCTTGATAAGGTGAAAGCTGCCGTTGCGGACCCAAACAAAATCGTGGTTATCCAAACGGCGCCAGCTGTGCGCGTAGCTATCGGCGAAGGCTTTGGCTATGAGCCTGGCATATTCCTTGAAGGCAAAATGGTTAGCGCCCTTCGTAAACTTGGTGCGGACTATGTAGTAGATACGAACTTTGGTGCCGATTTGACCATCATGGAGGAAGCATCTGAGCTCGTGGAACGCCTTAAAAATGGCGGTACTATCCCTCAATTCACAAGCTGCTGCCCTGCATGGGTGCGCTTTGCGGAAATCTATTTCCCTGAATTGTTGCCTAATATTTCCTCTACTCGCTCCTGCATCGCTATGGAAGCGGCTATGATTAAGACGTATTTTGCTGAGAAAAAGGGCATCGACCCTCGCAATATCGTGTCTGTATCTGTAAATCCTTGTACAGCTAAGAAGGCTGAAACCAAGCGCGAGGAGCAAAATGCGGCGGCTCGTTATCACAATGATGAAAGCCTAGGCCTCGACACAGATATTTCTATTACAACGCGCGAATTTATCTATTGGCTTAAGGATGAAAAGGTTGACTTTGAAAGCCTCGAAGATTCTAGTTTCGATGATTTAATCGGCATGGAAACTGGTGCGTCTATCATCTTTGGTAATACTGGCGGCGTTATGGAAGCGGCTATGCGTACGGCTTATAAGCTCGTTACTGATAAAGAACCACCTCCATATGCATTGACTCATCTAGAAGACGTTCGCGGCATGAACGGCGTAAAAGAAGCGACTGTACAACTTGGCGATGATGTAACATTGTCCGTTGCTGTTGTACATGGCGGTAAAAATACCCGTGATTTCCTCAACGCTTTGAAAGAAAATGGCAAACACTATGACTTTATCGAAGTTATGGCTTGCCCAGGCGGCTGTATTGGTGGCGGTGGTCAACCACGCACTAAATTACCACAAGCCGTAAAAACAAAAGAAGCTCGTATTGGCGGGCTTTATAAAGCTGATGAAGACTACAAATACGTGGCATCCTATGAAAACCCTGAAATTCAAGACCTTTACAAAAACTTCTTGGGTGAACCTCTAGGACATAAAGCACACGAACTACTTCACACACACTTTACAGACCGTAGTGCACAACTAGGGGACCGCAAAGACGTGGTGCCTGAAACATGCCCTACATCACCTAAATACAAAGGGTAGTTATAGTTAGACCCTATCGGCCCCTCAAAGCCGACACGCTACTGCGCTACGCGGAGCCCGAAGTCGTTTTGAGGGGCCGATAGGGTCTTTCTCTATGTACGTTTGTGGTTTAGGTGATGAAAGAGCATTGTTTCTGAAGAAGAGAGAAAATCCTCCGTCGGCCAGGTCTGTCCCCTATGGGGACAGGGCCATAAGTAGGGTGTGAGCTAACAGAGGAGCATAGCGACGCATGGGAGCCACACATCACTTAGTCCTGAACGTAAGATTTCGAGAATCGAAATCCACAGTGAAGGTAAAGTCGGTTTTGGAACCGATGGGGGCTTTCTCTCTATATACGTTTGTGGTTTAGGTGATGTTAGAGCATTGTTTTTGGAGGTGAGTGTATGACTGAGGAAGAGTTATATAATCGTTATCATGAAATACGATCAACATATGTAGAGGTCAGATTTGTTGATGGAGAGTCATTGATAGGCAAGTTAGACTCATTTGTTTCTGGCGCAAATAATGAACCAGATGAAGCATCGATATATGTTGATTGTTATGAATTGTTTGCTAGTGAAATTAGTGAAATAGTGGAGCTTTCAGATTATAGCAGTGACAGTAATAGAAGAGACCCTTTATTAAAATGATTTTTTTGTATTAATTACATACAGAAAAAGATCCGAGTGAATCATTTTGAAACATTCGGGTCTTTTTCGTCTTAGTTTTATTGATTACACGCATAAAAAAACTTTCAATATATAATGAACATGTAGCCGGTGAGCAATTATTCAGTATCAATGAATCGGGATTCGTTCTAGTGAATTTAATCTGTAATTATTGATTTACTGGTATATACTGTGGTTCATGATTAATGTAGTTATAGAATGAGAGGTTATGTATGAACATGAGAAAAAAATGGATTTTTAAAAATTATAATATTGTAAATAGTTTTTAAAAGAAAGGAGGGATTTGCATGTTACCTTTATTAGCCTTAGTAGCTGTGCCAATGGCATGGGAAGGTTTTGCATCAGGTGTGGCCTTAGGGCTTAGTGTATATGGTGCTTCACGTCGTCGTCGATAATAATGTATATGTTGGGTGAAAGGAAGGTGATTAGTGTGTACCATTTTATAGGTTTTTACTGTAGCAGTTGCACTTTGTGCATTTTTAGAAGATTAGATTATTATTAAGTACATTGTTTGATTAAATATGAGGTGAGAAAAATATGGATGAATTATTAGACTTAGTGATGGATGTAGCTGTTGATGCAGTGGTAGATGTGTTATTAGATGAATTATTTGATGATTTCTAGGAGGTGTTTACTATGTTATTAGCTATAGATTTTGGTTTAGTACATGTATGTGTTGAGGGATAAATTTGAAAGTAATAATTGAATATAAGAATCGATAGACCTATTCGTATGATGTCATATGGATAGGTCTTTTTGTATAAAAATGGAGGCAAAAAAAGGTTTTCTATAACCAAAAATAGCTAAAAAAATAGCAATAAACCCAGATATTACCTACATTTTGTGAAAAATAGGTCTGTTGGAAAACCTATCCTCATATTGACGTAATTTTAGAAAACCCTTATAATTACTGTATCCTTATAAAAAAGGTTTTCCACCAGTATTTACCAAGGTTTCTAGACCCTTTAGGACCTAATGTGGCGAAAATTTACCGTTTACGGTTTGAGGTTTTCCAAAACTAGCTTTTGGAACCGCATGAATACTGGCTTTCTAGACCCCGCTGTTGCAACAGTGCTTACCGCTTGCGGTATTGAAACGCGAATAGGGTCAAGTGTTGTTAAAAATTCCATGATAGTTGCAACAGTGCTTACCGCTTGCGGTATTGAAACGACACAGCTGCACGAACAATAGCTTGTTTCTTTACGTTGCAACAGTGCTTACCGCTTGCGGTATTGAAACACTCCTATATCTCTACGTGTAATTGTCGTTCCTCCCGTTGCAACAGTGCTTACCGCTTGCGGTATTGAAACGGAATGATGGAAGTGCATCTTCTGGCTTTGCAGGAAGTTGCAACAGTGCTTACCGCTTGCGGTATTGAAACGCCATTATATTCAACCTGAATCTTCTCGCTCATATAAGGTTGCAACAGTGCTTACCGCTTGCGGTATTGAAACTTGCCAAAGATAGCAACATTATAATTGCCTTTCTTGTAACGTTGCAACAGTGCTTACCGCTTGCGGTATTGAAACCCAGACGTATCCCCCCTTACGGTTATACTTTTTAGCTATTAAGTTGCAACAGTGCTTACCGCTTGCGGTATTGAAACCACCAGTAAAATTAGGTGATTCATTAGGTGCTTTATTATTGTTGCAACAGTGCTTACCGCTTGCGGTATTGAAACCCATAACTACAATAAGAGGAATCTTACTATTCAAGATAGTTGCAACAGTGCTTACCGCTTGCGGTATTGAAACTTACGGCGGTCTAGTTTGGGTACTAATACGATGAGACGTGTTGCAACAGTGCTTACCGCTTGCGGTATTGAAACTAGCCCTCCATATCTTGAAATGTGTAATAATCTAATGCGTTTGTTGCAACAGTGCTTACCGCTTGCGGTATTGAAACCTACCCTAATACCATTACTCCTATTTACGTAATACCGTAGTTGCAACAGTGCTTACCGCTTGCGGTATTGAAACAAATCTACACATACATAGATATCATTGCCATCTTCAAGTTGCAACAGTGCTTACCGCTTGCGGTATTGAAACATTTTTAGTATTAACAGTAGTTCCAGCTATCTTTTTAATATGTTGCAACAGTGCTTACCGCTTGCGGTATTGAAACAGCTATTATTTTTAGCCAATTTATCAGATACGATATTTGGTTGCAACAGTGCTTACCGCTTGCGGTATTGAAACATCCCTAAAACGTTCGCTACAATTTGAACGTTTAATTCGGTTGCAACAGTGCTTACCGCTTGCGGTATTGAAACTAGTGGATCCCATCGATCCACCAAAGGAATATTATTACTGGTTGCAACAGTGCTTACCGCTTGCGGTATTGAAACTCTATAGCCTGCAATTATTGCGTCTAAATTTGTTGGCTTCGTTGCAACAGTGCTTACCGCTTGCGGTATTGAAACTCTAATTGCTTAGCTTCATAGCATGCTTCTTCTGCTGTTGCAACAGTGCTTACCGCTTGCGGTATTGAAACTATCGTGTGTAGGACTCCCTACAATATACGGCAAAGCACCAGTTGCAACAGTGCTTACCGCTTGCGGTATTGAAACCGCCAGAAGTACAAATATACTCCTGACGGTCCCCCCGGTCGTTGCAACAGTGCTTACCGCTTGCGGTATTGAAACGGCATTTTTAACTTCAGTGCTACCAGTTGGTTCAGCTAGTTGCAACAGTGCTTACCGCTTGCGGTATTGAAACCCTTCTGCTTTTTCGCGAATCTCTTCACGAATTTTGTCTTATTGTAACAGTGCTTACCGCTTGCGGTATGCGACGAAGGGTGCGAGGCAGCAGAGGAGCGAAGCGACGATGAGGTCCGCACATCTCTAGTCCCTGACCGAAGGGAAGGGAAAACAAAGGTGATGAAGTAACAGTACTTACCGCTTGCGGTATTGAAACGCTACCTTAGAAGCAGCATTAGCGAAGTCATTAGACTTTAATAGTTGCAACAGTGCCTACCGCTTGCAGTATGCGACGAAGGGTGCGAGGCAGCAGAGGAGCAAAGCGACGATGAGGTCCGCACATCTCTAGTCCCTGACCGAAGGGAAGGGAAAACAAAGGTGATAAAGCAACAGTGCTTATCTCTTACCGTTTACGGTATTGAAACTTAAAATCGTGCTGGTACATTTGTCCTGATGGTGTAATTTATTGTAACTGTTCTTACTGCTTGCGGTATTGAAACTCATGAATATTTCTGGATATCTTGTATGTTTATTCCTAGAGTTGCAACAGTGCTTACCGCTTGCGGTATGCGACGAAGGGTGCGAGGCAGCAGAGGAGCGAAGCGACGATGAGGGCCGCACATCTCTAGTCCCTGACCGAAGGGAAGGGAAAACAAAGGTGATGAAGCAACAGTGCTTACCGCTTGCGGTATTGAAACCCTTGATGATAGGCATTTACTTCCTGAGATGGTAAACCAGTTGCAACAGTGCTTACCGCTTGCGGTATTGAAACTCACCACCTTTATATGTCTTAACTAAAAATAGCAGTACTTCAGTTGCAACAGCACTTACCGTTTGCAGTATGCGACGAAGGGTGCGAGGCAGCAGAGGAGCGAAGCGACGATGAGGTCCGCACATCTCTAGTCCCTGACCGAAGGGAGGGGCAAACGATAGAGTGAAAGTACTTACCGATTACTGTATTGAAACAACATCATATAAGTCATGAGAGTATATTTATCTTGTAACGTTGCAACAGTACCTACCGGTTGCGGTATTGAAACTTATTTAAAGCTTCTTCGGATACGTTCAATATATCTATCAGTTGTAACAGTACTTACCGCTTGCAGTATGTGATGAAGGGTGCGAGGCAGCAGAGGAGCGAAGCGACGATGAGGGCCGCACATCTCTAGTCCCTGACTGAAGGGAAGGGAAAACAAAGGTGATGAAGTAACAGCGCTTACCGTTTACGGTATTGAAACGGCACAGTTTTGAATCCATTAAAGTCAGTTCAGTAGACAAAAGTTTATTAGAGCATCTAGAGTCATTGCACCTCACGCATTAATTACATACGAAAAGACCCGAATGAAATTATTTTGAAACATTCGGGTCTTTTTCGTCTTAGTTTTATTGATTACACACATAAAAACTTTCAACATATAATGAACATGTAGCCGATGAGCAATTATTCAGTATCAATGGATTGGGATTCGTCCTAGTGAATTTGATCTGTAATTAGTGGTTTACTGGTATATACTGTGGTTCATGATTAATGTAGTTATAGAATGTGAGGTTATGTATGAACATGAGAAAAAATGGATTTTTAAAATTATAATGGTGTAAATTGTAAAATTAAGGAGGGATTATATGTCACCTTTAGCAGTAGAGGCTGCAGTCGCAGTGCTAATAGCGGTGCTTGATGGCATTGATGATTAATACTAGATAATATTGTAAATAGTTTAAAGAAAGGAGGGATTTGCATGTTACCTTTATTAGCCTTAGTAGCTGTGCCAATGGCATGGGAAGGTTTTGCATCAGGTGTGGCCTTAGGGCTTAGTGTATATGGTGCTTCACGTCGTCGTCGATAATAATGTATATGTTGGGGAAAGGAAGGTGATTAGTGTGTACCATTTTATAGGTTTTACTGTAGCAGTTGCACTTTGTGCATTTTTAGAAGATTAGATTATTATTAAGTACATTGTTTTTATTAAATATGAGGTGAGAAAAATATGGATGAATTATTAGACTTAGTGATGGATGTAGCTGTTGATGCAGTGGTAGATGTGTTATTAGATGAATTATTTGATGATTTCTAGGAGGTGTATAATATGTTATTAGCTGTAGATTTTGGTTTAGTACATGTATGTGTTGAGGGGGAAATTTGAAAGTAACAATTGAATATAAGAATCGATAGACCTATTCGTATGATGTCATATGGATAGGTCTTTTTTGCATAAAATAGAGGGAAAAAAGTTTTTTTTGTCTTAGTTTTTTTGAATATATCTACATTAATCTTGGAAATATAATAAAGGTATAGTAGATAAGGGTTGTATTTATATTATGAAAGTAGGTGATTCTATGTTAGGGTTTTTATGCCTCCTCAAACAACACTTGGGCGTCGCTTGCAACGCTTAGGCATAGCCTGTTTCTAGTTTACTAGCGGGTGTATTCCTATGTGTTGTAGATTTAAAATCGTAGTATATATTGCATTAGAGCTTAATAGTATGGGGTAGTTGAACCATATTATTAAGCTCTTTTATTCTATTTATGAAGATAAGATGATAGAATATAGATAATAATATGTATTTATGTATTTAACGCTTTTATATTTTTATGTGTCTACTTTGTTACTATATCTATTCCGTAATTCTTCTAGATTATGAGGGTTAGACGTAGTGAATTTCTTTTCGTAGTAGTTTGTTTATAGGGGTTACAATATGATTACGATAGCGATTGATGAATATGGGGATTTTAATTTTTTTAAAACCGAATAGCAAAAAAATACTGACAACAAAAAAAGAATGTGTTGTATATATCGGGGATTGTCTATAATGATTTAGATGATTCTCAGGATGCTAATTTTTGAAAGACAACGTTTAGATCGCTTTTTTTAGAGTTATTGCAGATAAAGAAAAATGTTTCATATCCAGAAGCTTTTTTTATAGTAAACGGAAAGGTGAAGTTTCAGAGTCAGATTCAGATGATCTACCTACTGAGACTATGTACTTAAATATGTTAGATTCAGAAGAGGAAAATTCCGAAGAAAATCCTTATGCAGCGAAGAAAACTGTATACATTTCTGAAAAGGCTAAGTATAAAAGAGCTATTGCAGCTGCATTACCTGAATTTTTTGCTCACGGCACATACAATGGGGAAGAATTGGTTCCAGTTCCTCGAAGAGGATTTTATTCTATTGCAGTTATGCTCAAGAGTGAAAAAGGCAAAAGTATGTTTAATGATGAACAAACAGGTGTACTTTCACATGATGATACAGTTAGTAATCTGTATTGGCACATGGCTGATGCTACAGTATCTAGACTAGTCTTTCACAATCCTTATAATTTAGATGTTAATCGGGTTCAGTTTGATTTGCCAACTCGTATAACAGAGGTTGCAGCTGACAATCCTATTAAAATTGAAGAGTTCAAAGCGCTTGGATTTAAAGAGTATGTATTTCCACGTGGAACTAAACCGAATCCTCATAAGGTATACTTTCAGGTAGCTAATGAGTTTAACTATCGGGCAGCCTTGGAGCTAAAATCCGTAGATTATAATCGTCTAAATATGGATATTAAGACCTTTAAGGCCTTGTCTATCAACTATGATGCAAAAGGTCGTTTAGAAACTGAAAAGTATGCATTTTTATATTTAGCTAATTTCTTGTGTGGTCATTTTAGCTTTTATGGAAAGTTACATACATTAGTTAGCGATATGAGTCGATTTGAGGCTATTCGTAAATTAACCGATGAATTAAATGGATCTGCACCGAATCTCCTATTCGTATATGACGATGTAGATATTAACTATGAGCAGGCCATGATAGAATTTTGCCGTCAAATTATGTGGCTGCATTAAGTCACTTGTATGATGGTGCTCATGGTGAAAGTAATTTTGCTGAATTTTATCGTACAGAATGGTTCCCGCATATTGAAGAGTTAATTCATGGCGAAATGGATGTTCGTGGTATTGAGCGGGCTATTCAGGATTTAGCATATTATGCGGATGACACAAATTGTAATGCTAATAAATTAGTCTATATGTTTAAACACCTAGAGCAATTAGTCATCAGCTTAGAGAATCAAGAATTATTAGATGGACGCATTGCGTATGCTTTCTATGATACGGGTATGACCGCATTTAACCATGTGGGAGATAATTCTTTGGCCGAATATTGTTTTCTTGAATGCCGACACTGGTCTAGATATGTGCCAATAGAAGATTATTTATTGACGTTAAAACGTCATGTAGTGAGCTTTGTAGATTGTTATCTATATAACGATGCACTTCAAACATCACGTGATATTGTATCTATGGAAGAACATATTCAAACATTGCGTGCTAAACTGTATGGCTCAGATATTGGTGCTTCTATTAGTTTAGGGCAAGCCTATAGCCAATTGGGACAAGTGTATGCGTATTTGCAAGACCCTGATGCAGAGAAGTTTTTCAAAAATGCGCTTTCTATTTTTGATGATACATCATCTGATGCATACCGTACACAATCTTACTTATTGCATTACTATATCGAGGTTGGCGATAAGGCATCTTATGAGCAATTAGCGGTCGATTATTTTGGTGGCAATCATACATTGGCCGATCAATTATCTTATATTCAATCCCTTCCTGAACAAGAGGTACATGTACAATCTATGGCTTTTGCCTTATATGTGTATGTGAAAGCCTTGTATGTTTTATATAGAGATGATATTGGTGCGTTTATTACAAACCAATTGCATCGTATAGAGCAAGATATACGTAAAGCAGTTCTTATTAATAGTCATCCTTGGGAATTGATATATACCTATTTATCTCTCATTGCGTTACAAGCTGGCAATAATCCGTTAGCTATTGTGTGGCGTGATAAGATTAAGAATTCTGTTTATAATCCTGGTAAACCTATTACGCATCGCATGATCTATGGGTTGATGCGGTTTTATGAACAAGTAAATGATACTAAGACGGCTCAAAATTATCGTGAAAAACTAATAAAAGACAATGTAGATATTGAACAATATATGACTTATATGAATCGATAATCAAACATGATAAAAGGAGCACACCTTCTTGCTGTATTAAGAGGGTGTGCTCCTTTGTATATGCGGAGAATATATACTATTGATATCTGTAGGGTATCAAATTTTCTATCCTATTACTTATATTTATATTGTATCAGTTGCTAGGTGCGTGTATAAGAGCAGTTTTGTATATCATCTCTAATCTTTCGCGTAAAGGACCTTCGTCTATGATGCGTACAGCACAACCTAATTTTAATAGGTGCCGTAAAATATCTTGTTCTTGGAATGGCAAGTAGCTTACTTCGATAGTAAATTCCTCAGCAATGACATCTTGTGCTTGAATAGTATAGTTACTAAAGTAATTAAAGCAGCGGTCAACTGCATTATTAGAGTCGTGTAAGACGAACGTAAGTGTTTTCTTGGATTCATCCCTATAGCTAGCATAGATTGTTTCCAACTCGGCGAGACGTGGTGTGTCGAGTACCATGATATTCTCTTATATTCCGTAATGAATAGGCCAAGAATGTTTGATCTTGATGGTCATAAGCGATGAGGGAATAGCCGTTACTGCCAACAGAGTATTCTAATCGGCATGGGGATAGCTCCTTATCTCCTATTGTAATGCGTACATTTTGCTGTATCGCTTGCAAACATTTAATGATGACATCCATTGTAAGAGGCGTATCGTCTGTCATGGTTGGAATGCTGCTCCAAGCTCCTTTTGGGAATGTTGTATCTATGGATTCTAATTCTTCGCTTAATTGTTCTCGTAATTCTTGTGAAAGTAACCAGTTTGCACGTTCATCGTTAATGAGGTCTTTTAGAAACATTCGTTCTGCATCAGAAATAATGACGAGTGGTAAATTGGAGAAGATAGATTCAACATAGTCTGTATCGTTAATAGGTGATACTAATGAGAGGGCTAATAGTTGTTCGTAATCATCGTTTCGCAAAGCTTTTTTAATATATATCTGTTGTGAGTAGTCGTCGATGATTGATTAGATTATCAATATCTTGTTTTGTGTAGGACACTCCGTTTACCAAATCGAGTTGTATTTGGTATTGTGTGGTAAACGTGATGGAATTGACATCATTAAGAACAGGAGATACATAACCAAGTTCAACCTCGGATTCACTTTGCTTTTTCGTTTGTTTCTTTTTCTCCAAATCATCTTCTTTTGTTTTAGATGGCGGAGGTTGTAGGAATGGATTGAGTTTTTCTTCGTTTTATAACCTTCTGGTTCAACAAATTCTATACCGAGAGAGGCATAGAGATTATTGTAGAATTTAGTCTTTATACTCGGCTTATTACTAGAAATAATGTATAAGTACGGTAAATAGCTACGCAATAATGGTAATAATTGTAAAAGATCGGGTGCCTCTAATTGTAGCTCAATATATTCCTTCGTAGTTCTTAATATAGTGAGAAATTCCTTGAAATGCCGCGTAAATTGGTCGTAGACTTCTTCATATCCGTCGGACATTAAGAAATGAAGGATACAAGTATTATGTGGCTTTTGTGATGTTAGGACTGGTGGTATGAAATCGGAGCTATTGAATTTAGTTACCTCTAGTGATTTGATGCGGTCAATGCGATTGATTTGTAGTCGTCCATTATTAATGCTATATAAAAGATTTTTGTTTTCCCCATAATAGGTATGTAATGATAAGGGCGTAACAATCTCTTTTGGCTTTCCTGGCTCATAGAATGTGAGGCGTACTTTTTTTTGACGATATAATGCATCGGCCAATGGATAAAAAAATATCGCCATCGATGACATTATTTGGATTATTATCTTTGAAAGTAAAGTATGTATTATTAAATCCGTAATTAATGAAGTCTTGTTGTTGTTTTAGCGAATGTCCGTTGATCAAATACATGATTTTTTGCAGTAATATATGCCCCGCTGCAGATGTAATAGATACATTTGTAAAAAAGAATACCGCTAATGCAAATTCTTCTAATTGTTGTTTTGTTAAATTATCTATGATGGTATTTTTTTGAGAGCATATGAATACCCTTTGCTCTGCTCAGTTTTTTCGATAATACCGATTGTTTCTAAGGTTTTTACTTGTCGTTGAATATATTGTTGATCGATATCTTTGGGAGGCGTTTGTTTTTTTATTTCGCTTTTTGAACAGTACATTGACCAAGTCTTTATAGTGCTCTACATATATATCTAGATTTATATTTTCATTCAAATTAACAATTGTTAACTCATCATTGTCTGCTAGTTCCGCCAAGATACATAATTGCACAAAAATCTGTTCTGGCACAGCTGCATACAATTCATATAGGCTATTTAAATAGTTATAACCGTCAATAAAATCATCCTTATTCAAATGATGAATCGATGCTTTACCAATTCGTTGGGTATACATATGAGGGATGATGCCAAAATAATCAAGGCGTCGAATGATATCATCGTGTTGACTGCCTTTGATACCTCGCGCATTTACCTTGCCTCTATTATGATTTCCAAAGGTTAAACTGCGGATAAATTGCCGCATACTGGCCAAATCTTGTATATAATTAGTGGTTGTTGCCATTGTTACCTCCCTTGTAGTTATATCCCCTATATGCTTAGACGTTCTTAATTATGAATATAACATGATATAATACAAAATGTAAGGAAAAACATAATATGAGGTCTTAATTTAATAGTACCAGACTATTCATTTTTATATGGGGAGTATAGTATGGCTAAAGATGTTTATAATATTTACCTAACTTTTTCCTAGTGAGGTAAAAACTAATAAAGAGAAAAACTAATATAAATGCTAGTACGGCTACAAAGCTAGAGTTAAAGAATAACTTCGAGAAAAATACTTACCACTAGTGAAACGGCCATTAAGTATTTATTCAAGAAAAAAATAGAAGAAGAGAAGGAACTTGATTTTTACATTAGATAAAGTATTTCTACTACGCAGTAAATTGGTAGGAGGGACAGTTGGTTTTTGCTCCTGAAATAGCAACAACCTATCCTGAATTCAATACGAATACAAGGCATTTAGAGGTTTTTATGTAGTCAGATAGACACTTTTTATAAAGCTTATTTTGAACAAGAGATTACCCCACTATTTTCTACAGTTATCAAAGAAATCCCTTGTGGTGATAGCCTCGATAATACAAAAGAACTTGGTGATAATATCATCAAACTTTGTAGGAAATAGTAGCTTATAAAAAAACATTACCTGCTAGTAGTAAGATTAGATTATATATTGATACTTCTGGCGGTTTTAGAAATGCGGCGATGATTTTTTTAATTCTTGGTCGAATTATGTCGTATTTAGGTATCGAAGTGGCCGATGTGTTTTATACAAGTTGGAAGCAAGGAAACTGCTCTGTTCACCCTATAAAAGATACATATGAACTCCTCGATTTAGTAGCAGGCTTTGAAGAGTTTAAACTATATGGTAGTGCAAAGAAATTGAATGCTCATTTTAAAAGCAAATCAAGTTGATGAGGATGGACTAGAAAACTCTAATGCGGGAAATAGGGAGAATAATAATTCTTCTATTCATGAGCTATTATCTGCCATGGATAGTTTTTTCAGAAGCAATTAATATTTCTAGCCGTGGTTCGTTTGAAAAAATCTATTAAACGTCTTGATGAAAGTCTAGCCTTAGTTCGTAGTACAACAGATAATCCATTAGCTAATAAGAATTTTGATCAAGAGTTAGTTGAACTTTTACAAGATCCTATTGAGAAATCCTATGACACATTGCTAGATCATCATAGAAACAATACATCAGATGAGTTGGCGTATATCGATTGGTGCTTGGATCACGATTATTTGCAGCAAGCCTTAACATTATTTTGTGAATACGTACCAGAATATGCATTGGAAAAAGGGATTATTGAAATCGATGCAGCAAGGCTGTCTGCTGAAGATGAGGAAACAGCAAATGAAATATATAATACCGCTGATCTGAGATCCACTTCAATGCGAGTGTTCAATGCTATAAATAAAGCACGTGGACAAAACGCCATATTTGGTAGTGAGGGGGCAAAAGAGGAATTATCCCCTAAAATAGATAAAAAGATACGTGAGGCTTTACATAAAATTACTCAAAAACGAGGAGAGATTATTAAAACGGAATTTGATATATCAGTCAGAACAAAACGTTTAAATACATTCGTTGATGAAGTAATACAACAGTTGGAAACTGATTGCGAAAAAATGCTAAACAGTAAAGGCTTTACATTATATCCTTCCGAAGAGGGTGAAGTTAACAACTATACATTGATTGACTGGATTTCCTTTTTAGGGGATATTTCTAAGAAATCATCAAATATGGAGTTCATTAATACTGTATTATTACCTTTACGATTACATTTTATAAAAGCCGTATTTAAAGTAGAACCATGTAATAAGTATACAAGTGTACAGGCTAATCAAAAAAAGAACTACGCTTTAATGCTAAATCAGATTTTGCTTTCAATGTAGTACGAAACACATTTGTTGACTATGTTAAAGATGCTTTTGATGGAGAAAAAACAATATAAATCATTAATCCTTTTATAAATCTGATATGCTGGTTGTAACGCCGCGACAATATGCTGAGCAACTCATTGCATCTAAGAACTGTCGTAATGGTAAGGTGGAAATCTATAATATGCCTGGGATTTTTCATTCCTCATAAAAAAATGTAGAAAATGTAAGTGATACAATATATTTTATAGAGCAGTATTTTTGAAATTAAAAAAAGCACGTAATGATACAAATCATGCTAATAAAGAGGCTCAATGTAAATATAAGACCTCGCCAGAATTACGCAGAGAAATACGAAAATGTATTGAAGTGGCAAGACGGTTGAGTAAAAATAGTTTATTTGATGTAGATTGTGCATGTTAGAGGAGTCGTATTATGGCAAAGAATGTTTATAACATATACATGACATTTCCCAGTGATGTGAAGACAGATAAAAATGAAAAGAAAGACATTTCTGTCAGTACAGTTGAAGGCTTTGAATTGCAAGGTGAATTTGGACACATATTTACTACTAGTGAAACGGCTATCAAATACTTGTTAAAGAAGAAAATAGAAGATGAGAAAGAACTTGATTTTTACCCTAGATCGAGTGTTTTTACTTCTCAGCGATACTGTTGCCGGCAAAAATTGGTTTTAAACCAGAAATATTAACAAATCGCCCAGAATTTGATTTAGAGACAACACATTTGGATGTATTAAATTATCAAATGGATAACTTTTATAAAAAAACTATTTTGATAAAGAGATTACACCTCTATTCTCATCCATTACAAAAGAGATTCCTTGTGGAAATAGTTTAGATGATACTAAACAATTAGGGAGACAGTATTATTAAACTTTGTGAGGCAATCGTAGAGTATAAAAAAAGACTTACCACCTGATGCTAGGATTAAACTATATATAGATACGACTGGTGGCTTTAGAAATGCAGCAATGCTATTTTTTTTAATCATCGGACGAATTATGTCTTATTTAGGCATTGAAATCGAAGATATATTCTATACGGGCTGGAGTCAAAAAAAGTGTACGGTTCACGAAATAAAGGATACTTATGATTTACTTGATTTAATTTCTGGATTCGAAGAATTTTTAATGTTTGGTAGTGCAAAAAATTAAATGCTCACTACAAGCTTTAATGAAGAAGATAAGAAAAAAATAACTCATGTACTCTAAATCAAAAAATCAATAGATGAATTGATAAAGGCGATGGATAGATTTTCTGATGTTGTTAATATTTCCAGACGTGGTGAATTTAAAACTGAGCTTAGTTTTTTTGAGTCAAAGATTATCGAATATTTCTTTTTGATGATAACTCTTCTTCTGAAGATTTTAATTATCAGTTAATTAAGTTTTTACGTGAGCCTATTGAACGAGAATATAAGTCATTAGTTGATTATCAAGCCGAAACAACAAAAGATGATTTATCATATGTGGAGTGGTGTTTAAAGCACGATTATGTACAACAAGCGTTAACACTGTTTAAAGAGTGTGTACCGAGTTTCCTTGTTAATAAGGGACTCATAGTAATTGATGAAAAGAAACTTAGTGCATATTTAAAAGATGAGAGTCTAAAGGAAAAATAAGGCTATATTGGAAACGGCATTCAATAAGTGGAAGGATACAGACTCTACATTGAAGGATAATACTCTTGTTACATTTAATGCGTTCTATAAGGAGTATACATCTGTTTTTCAACCTGAAGAAGATGTACGTGATGATGTAGATTTAGCTTTTAATGAAATAAATGCACATAGATCTCAATTGATTTTGAAATATAGTAATAGAGAGCAGCTATTTAAAAAAATTTGAAGCAGTTGCTTAAAGATTATGTTACAGATGTTCAAAATACAGAATTTATAATTACTAGAGATAGTAAGAGCATTCAAGAACGGAATGAAAATTTAGAAACTGTGTTAAAAAAAGCAAACAAGTTGACTTGTTAAAACATCTTTTCAATGAAATTAGAGCTTTTTAAGTTGGTTCCTGTTAAGGATGATTCCTCAAAAAGCAAAAAAAGTTATATCTTTTTAACAGCTATAGCTATGAATGCAACGAATTTGAAGGATGTAAATAACTTACCAATCAAAGTAAGAGAAATGATATATAATGGCAATGTTAACAAACTAAAGCCCTATTTAGCTAACGAAGAAGATTTTTCAATTTGTGTTTAATGATGCAGATCATAAAGAATTGCGACTTAACTTTTTATAAGATACTTAAAAAAATCAAATAAAAAGAAGATGTTTTTATTTGGTGATATTACTAAAGGTTTTTATTCTAACTGAATATGACTTTGAACGAGAGGCAAAAGATATTTATAAAACTTGTGATACTTCATTATATAATATTGAAGGTTTAGCAATATCAGAGCAGTTTAAAGATTCGTTAGCACAGGGTCATCAAAAATATTGGCATATTATTTTTGAGATAAAAAAATCGCGTAATGATAGTAACCATGCACGAATTGAGGAAAGCAGCCAGTTTACAACTTCCAGTGAGATTAAGTATGCTATGGATGAATGTATCAAACTAATTCGAGAATTAATTAAATAGTAGATAACTCCTTAGCTATCATTAAATGATAAACCTATCCATAGATGTTATATGGATAGGTTTTTTGTTTCCTAGTTTTATTGATTTTTTGTATTCCTGTTTTCATCATATAATCAAATTGTAGCCAGTGAGCTATGAGAAATAGATAGAGGATACGTCCTAGTTAAATTGATAAGAAGTTTCTCTAGTGCTGGTATATACTATGTATAGTGATTTATGTTGTTAATATAGAATGTGAGGTTATGTATGAATATGAGAAAAAAATAGAGTCTTAAGATTGTAATTTTATTAATTGTTATGAATGTTAGGAGGAATTTGTATGTTACCTTTATTTGCAGTTGCAGCTGCGCCAGCAGCTTGGGAAGGTTTTTGCAGCAGGTGTAGCCCTAGGGCTTTCTTTATACCGTACTGTACATCGTCGCTAATATAGCAGTTATAATATGAAAGGCAGGTGATTAGTATGTATCCATTTTTAGGCTTTGCGGTAGCAGTAGTTCTCAGTGTATTATTAGAAGATTAAATTATTAGATTATTGTCAATCGGTTTGTAAGGGATTAGTGAAAAATCAAAGGAGGTATTAGTATATTGCTATTTACAAGTTTTTGGTTTACGGAAATGTTAAGAGGTAATTTTGAAAGTAATAATTGAATATGAAAAACGATAGACCTATTCGTATGATCTCATATGGATAGGTCTTTTGTGTCTTAGTTTTATTGAATATATATATAGTTGTTTTTTTCTAATATACTTACATTGTAGCTATGGGAGTGGGAAATCAAGATATAGGATAGGTCCTAGTAATTTTTGATATGAAGTTTTCCAAAACTAGAGGTATACTATAATTAGTTGTTTTAGTAGTACATGAATATAAGTGTTCCAAAATGTAATTAATATGTGTTTGTGATTGTATGAGGTGGAATATGGAGAGATATTTCAGGGATGAATTTATTGGTTATAACTTAACCGCAAGCCAAAGGGAATTAGTAACTCAGCTTGAAGCGTTCTTAAAAAAATGATGCAGAGCATGTATTTATTTTGAAAGGTTATGCTGCAACTGGGAAAAGAGCTGATTTTAAAAGGGTTAGAAAAACTATTTACACAAAAATTGAACGTGGTATGAGCTTAGCAACACCGACGAATAAGTCTGCATCCTGTCTAGATAAAATGATGGATGGATATGTATCTACAATACATTCTATGATTTATGAATATATGGAAACGAAAGAGCCTGAAGATGGGCAACCGCAAGAGGCATCTAAATTTATTTATAAGTTAAGAAATAATCTTGATTCAATAGATCATGTGTATGTGATTGGTGAAAGCTCTTTACTGAATGATGAAATTTCAGATTGTAAATATCTTTGCTATGGTACTGGTAAACTATTAGAGGATTTGATGAACTTTATCGACCCTAATGCAGCTGGGTGTAGAAGAAAGGTTATTTTTATTGGTGATGATACCCAAATGGCACCAGTAACATTGAGTGTATCGCCTGCACTTACGCCAAGTTATTTCAAAGCTATGTATGGTGATGCATTTCCGGTTAGAATATTTCAGTTAACGGATGTGGTAGAGAAACAATTAAAAAATTTAATTCTTAAAAATGCAGTAGCAATTCGTCATGCTATAGAGAAAGATCGTCATAATCGATTAGTATTTGAACGAGATGCATCTACCATGATAGAGCTGGATAAAAGTCAGTTTTTACCAACTTATTTAAAGGCGTATCAGGCGGTAGAAGATAACAAACCTATTATTGTTGCTGCTATGAATGAAACGGCAAAACTATATAATGCACAAATCCGAGAGCAACTCTTTCCCGGTAAAACCTCAGTTCAGCCTGGTGATTGGATTATGTTTACTAAAAATGTATGGATAGAGGATTATCGAGCATTTAATGGTGAGTTTGCTAAGGTTTTAGCTGTTAAGGGTTCTGAAAATAAATATATAAACTTTGCAGGCCGTAGTAGAGAGTTAAGATTTAGGTATATTGATATTGAGATTACCAACAGATATGGTGAAAAAAAGAGCAATTATCATGCACATTGTTTGAGAATCTTTTAGATGCATCAGGCTCTGTATTACAAGATGATGATTGGTTGGAAGACTTTACTAATAGATTTTATATTCATGAGGTACATGCTCAATATGGTTATGCAACTACGGTTCATAAGGCTCAAGGTGGTGTGTGGAACACTGTTTTCTTCGATACCAAGTTTTATCAGAATATAAAAAATAAGGCTGGATTTAAATGGCTGTATACGGGACTTTCACTGGCTAAGGATAGATTGTATTTTATCAATTGGTCTGATATGGGATCTAAATTGTTGGGAACGATGTCATCGCTTTCTAATAACTCATTTAGTAATACTAATAATGTAACATGGTCTCAAGGTTCTTCTGTTGAAAGCCATGCAAGACCTACAGTGCCATCTATAGCGATACCAGATATTGAGGGATCTACTGCTTATCGAGAGTATGTGCAGGAGGTTAGTGAAGAACTGGCCATAGTTCTAAGTCAATTAAATATTCAAATTGTGAAGATTAATAATATGTCTTATCGTATTCGGTATACTTTCAGACGTGGCAATAGTGATGCATCACTAGATGCTCTTTATAACGGAAAACAAATCATTACATCGGTAGAGAATCATAGAAATCAAGGTGATGATGAGAACCTGGCCAATGAGATTCAGGCGATTATGGATAGACTAGTGGAGTAAATAATTATTACATAACAAATCGGTTGGAATGTCAGCGTTTGTTAGTATATGTTTGTATTGTATAGTGTTGTGTTGTAAATGAAAGAGAGGGTATGTATATGGAACATACAGAACATGTAACAAGCCGTGATGTATTTGATCTACGCCGTGAGGGCAAGTTAGATGAAGCCTATGCAATGGCTAAACGATTAATGGAGAATCCCAATTATAGCGTATGGGATAAGCGTGCATTTGCTTGGTGCCTAGTTGATTTAATTAAACGTGCCAATGGAGAGAATAATCAAAACGCTGCTGAGCGTTATCGGAATGAATTGAAAGGATTAATTATCACCGAATCGGATGGAATTCTTTGTAAACAAACTGAATATGTACTACGTGTTGCTAGTCCTGTGGTGAAAGAACTTGCTGCTATTAAATCGCTTAAGGAGGCGGGCCGAAATCAAGAAGCCTTGGATAAGGTGAAAGTCTTATATGCACAAAATCCACAAGATGAGTCTGTAAAGAATGCATATGGATGGTGTTTGCACAAGGTTATACAAGTAGAAGCAAAGGAAAAAATCATTAATTTTGAGCGAATCAAAGCTTGTTTAAATGAGGTTTTTACCTTAGGGCTTCATAATGACATTAATTTTATGCGTTACCTTTGGGGACCAATCCTAACTATTAAAGAGGTGGAGCAACATATTCCATTATATCAATATGCTTTACAGCTAGATTTCACCAAATTTGAACGAGAGGATTATGAAGTCAAACCTTATAAAGGTTCAGATGGAATGATGCACGACTGGCCATCTCTCGTTATACGGGTGCTAAGAAAATCCTTAAATAGCCTTGATAAATCTGCAGATAAGGAATCTATTATAACTTTACTTAATTTAGCTATAGAGCACATGGCTTACTTGAATGAAAGTACGTATTACTTAAAATGGTCTATTGCCAAGACCTATGTTATGTTACGTGAATTAGATAAGGCTCAACAGATGATCCTAGACCTATTACAAGCGAAACCGAATGAGTTCTGGCTTTGGAATGGGTTGGTGAATACCATTGAAAATGATCATCTATTGGCACTGTCTTGCTACTGCAAATCCTTATTGTGTCAAAACAGATTACAGTTCAATGGAGCCGCTAAGTTTGGTGTGATTAAAGAACTAGTTGCATTAGAACAATACGATATGGCTAGTGCCGAACTTCATGAGCTCGTTACATTTAAAATTGATAACCAGCAAAAGATTAATGACCAATTGAATGCATATCTTCATGCAGATTGGTATAATCCTGATGCTGAAAGCCTTCCTAAGGACTTTTATAGAGAGCATAGTAAAATGGCCGTAGAACTCTTGTGTCAGGCCTTACCAAAGACCATTGGTATCGTTAACTATGTTTCTAAAGCACAAAATAGAGCCTTTATCGCTGCTGATGGAGATATATCCTTGATGTATCAATATGATTCAAAAGAACCGTTGCATGAAATGGATGTTGTATCTGTTATTTATACTCGCTATGAAGATCAAGATGGCACCGTAAGATACAATGTTGCAGCTTGTAAAAAGACAGATGAAGAACCACCTACATCCCTTGTAATGAAATTTAAAGAACCTATCAAAGTGATAGATACAGGACTGGCTTTCACAAAAGAAAGCAATGTATTTATTGAAAAATAGAATGGTTCAGACCCACAATCTCATGAATGGGCACGTCGTTTCTGGCGTTGCGGTTCGCTCCTTTAACAAGAAAAAGAACTGCTGGGGCTGGCAAGCGACCGAAATACTGGCCGTTGATGACGCTAATCATTAAATCGTATAACAGCCCAAATACCTCTAATATAAGGCTAGTAACACCTAATAACACCTAATGTAAGGCAGTAACCTGCAATTCCTGTAGATTTATATTAGCAGTAAAGAAAGACCTGTCTGTCAATCTAGATGGATAGGTCTTTCTCTGCATAAAATCAAGGCAAAAAGGTTTTCTGCAACCCTAAAATAGTAAAAATACCAATAAACCCATATATTATCTGCATTTTGTGAAAAATAGACCTCTTGGAAAACCTCCCTCATATTGACGTAATTTCAGAAAAACCCTTATAATTACTGTATCCTTAGAAAAAAGATTTTCCACCAGTATTTACCTAGGTTTCTAGACCCTCTAGGACCTAATGAGGCGAAAATTTACCGTTTACGGTTTGAGGTTTTCCAAAACTAGCTTTTGGAACCGCATAAATACTGGCTTTCTAGACCCCGCTGTTGCAACAGTGCTTACCGCTTGCGGTATTGAAACCATTGAGGCAGCCGGTAGGGCGTTAAAGGAGATGGCCGTTGCAACAGTGCTTACCGCTTGCGGTATTGAAACACTCTTGACATTTGGATCATCTAAACTATAGATAGAAGTGTTGCAACAGTGCTTACCGCTTGCGGTATTGAAACTCTTCACCATATGCACGAATCCCGTGTGTAGTTGCTTCTACGTTGCAACAGTGCTTACCGCTTGCGGTATTGAAACGCTATTAGTTGTCGACATCTTGGTCATTTTCTTCATGGTTGCAACAGTGCTTACCGCTTGCGGTATTGAAACTAGGACAAGCCTCTGTAAGCATTAGATATATTTCTTGTTGCAACAGTGCTTACCGCTTGCGGTATTGAAACGAGATTTAAATAATAGAAATAGAGAGTTGCAGAATCAGAATGTTGCAACAGTGCTTACCGCTTGCGGTATTGAAACTATGCCTCGAAAAGTTAATCGTATGAAAAATATGACATGTTGCAACAGTGCTTACCGCTTGCGGTATTGAAACTTGATAAAGAATTCTACTAATACCTTACCTTCACAATGTTGTTGCAACAGTGCTTACCGCTTGCGGTATTGAAACTCTATGTACTTTAGAGAATCTAGTATTATTCAATACACGTTGCAACAGTGCTTACCGCTTGCGGTATTGAAACTGTTACCTTCGATATCAGGGGATAATGTTTTTAAAGTTGCAACAGTGCTTACCGCTTGCGGTATTGAAACGCTGTTAATAATGAGACTGTGCGTACAGAATTCATGGGAGGTTGCAACAGTGCTTACCGCTTGCGGTATTGAAACATAACTTATCTCCTATTACTGGAGTAACTTTATAGAAGTCGTTGCAACAGTGCTTACCGCTTGCGGTATTGAAACTTGCGCAAGCTCACGAGAACGTAATAGGCGTTCTGTAGTTGCAACAGTGCTTACCGCTTGCGGTATTGAAACGGGTTACAAAGGGTATATCCAGTTGGCTATGCGCACAGGTTGCAACAGTGCTTACCGCTTGCGGTATTGAAACCTACTAGATATATGGAAAATCATGAACGTCTTAAAGACGGTTGCAACAGTGCTTACCGCTTGCGGTATTGAAACAGTCCTTCTCAAGATCTACCTCGAGCTCAGTCCCAGTGTTGCAACAGTGCTTACCGCTTGCGGTATTGAAACCGGAACCTCTACGATGTCGCCACCATCCTTGCCTTCCAGTTGCAACAGTGCTTACCGCTTGCGGTATTGAAACTTGTCAAGATATTCCTTAGCGAAACAGTTTTCACGTTGCAACAGTGCTTACCGCTTGCGGTATTGAAACCCTGCAATCACCATTGTGTTAGTTTTTGTAGTGTTAGTTGCAACAGTGCTTACCGCTTGCGGTATTGAAACTTAGAAATACGGACTTTTTTGTCGGCTGCTTTTAACAGTTGCAACAGTGCTTACCGCTTGCGGTATTGAAACTTAGCAACACTAGCGATATATGCACGATTTAATTGTTGCAACAGTGCTTACCGCTTGCGGTATTGAAACTTAAGACATTGTGTAAAACAAAACACTTCCTTCACAGTTGCAACAGTGCTTACCGCTTGCGGTATTGAAACAGGCTATTCGTCATCACCACCTTCCATGAATTCTTGGGCAGTTGCAACAGTGCTTACCGCTTGCGGTATTGAAACCTAAGATTGCTCTATATCCGACAATTTCTCGGCTAATTGTTGCAACAGTGCTTACCGCTTGCGGTATTGAAACGGGATTCATTTCTACCGTGATTACATTCTCAATACGTTGCAACAGTGCTTACCGCTTGCGGTATTGAAACGATACGGAGCACATCTATCGTTAGAATGATAAATATACTCGTTGCAACAGTGCTTACCGCTTGCGGTATTGAAACTTCTGAGGCTTCGCCCCAATCGGTGAAGATACCGAGTTGCAACAGTGCTTACCGCTTGCGGTATTGAAACTACGATAATGGTCTTGAATCCAATAAATAAACTTTCGTGGGTTGCAACAGTGCTTACCGCTTGCGGTATTGAAACTAATTTGTGATTTGGTATCTTGGTAGATACTCTACTTTGGTAGTTGCAACAGTACCTACCGCTTGCGGTATTGAAACAGGTATACGCGACCAGCTGCTAATAGAAGTTTTTCGTGAGATTGTTGCAACAGTACCTACCGCTTGCGGTATGCGACGAAGGGTGCGAGGCAGCAGAGGAGTGAAGCGACGATGAGGTCCGCACATCTCTAGTCCCTGACCGAAGGGAAGGGAAAACAAAGGTGATGAAGTAACAGTGCTTACCGCTTGCGGTATGCGACGAAGGGTGCGAGGCAGCAGAGGAGCAAAGCGACGATGAAGCCCGCACATCTTTAGTCCCTGACTGAAAGGAAGGGAAAACAAAGGTGATGAAGTAACAGTGCTTACCGCTTGCGGTATTGAAACATTCTCCCATTTCAGAAATTACATTTTTTAATTCTGGATCAGTTGCAACAGTGCTTACCGCTTGCGGTATTGAAACGTGAGAATATCATTCTTATTGTCTAATGTATACCCAGTTGCAATAGTGCTTACCGCTTGGGGTATGCGACGAAGGGTGCGAGGCAGCAGAGGAGCAAAGCGACGATGAGGTCTGCACATCTCTAGTCCCTGACCGAAGGGAGGGGAAAACAAAGGTAATGAAGTAACGGTACCTACCGCTTGCGGTATGAACCGAAAGATATAAAACAGTAGAATCATATTTCTTCAACAATTACATATGAGCCTAACAAAAAAGCCACGGCATTGCCGTGGTTTTTTTGTTCCTAGTTTTTCTGATTACCTTATTTTTCCTAGACCCTCTATAATGAACTCAACCAAAGACGTTGTGTTAATCGGAGGTGTGTTATGAGTGTTTTTATGTTATTGGTGATACTCGCGTTACTTGTTGATTTTTCAGAATCAAATCGATAGGAGGGTGCTATGGAAAATTTTCGTGAAGAACTAAAAGCAATGTTGTATTTGTCAGGTCGTATGAATCGTCGCTCTTATGTAATGAATTTACTCATGATATTTGGTATAGGCTATCTTGGGGGGATATCAATTTCTTTGGAACGCGTATCCGAATTTTTCTGGGTGCTTGGATGGCTCATTATCGCATATTCTGTGGTTCGAGAGCTGGCAATCGCATCACGTCGTATTCACGATTTGAATGGTCCAACATATCTAGCTTATATCTATATTGCAGCGGCCATAGTAGCCATCTTTGTACCGACCTTGGCTAAGGTTATGGTTTTGGTGAAAGTTGGTTTAGCATTAATGCCTGGGGATAGAGAGGCCAATGAGTATGGTGAAAGACCTGCATCTATGATAGTTGTGTAATAGGGAGGATAGTGTAATGACTGGCATATTGGCAATATTTTTTGGAGGTTTAGTTTTGTACATGATTATCGATACTCTTATGAATGATAACTAAAGGGTACAAATAAGAAATATAAAAGGTAGACATAAGAATGATACAAGATAATGAAAGGAGGCTTTTTATGCAGTATCTTATTTCCTATGATCTTTCAGATACAAAAAAATTAGAAATAGGGTAGTTAAGTATTTAGAATCCTTTTGTTATCGAGTGCAGTATAGTGTATTCTTATGTGTTCATGCCCGTATTCGTATAGAAACGATTATAAAGCAGCTAGAAATACTTACCAGAAATGATGAAACCAAGCGACTGCTTATCGTTTCTATATCGGATACGGCTAAAACACCTATTTGGTGTAATAAGCCTTTGCCGCTACAAGAGGAGCAAATATTAATAGTTTAATTAATAATAGGAGGGTTAGATTGTGGTAGAAACAATATATGTTACGACGCCGGGCGTATCTATTCATCAAGATGGCGGACTATTAGTGTTAGAACAGGATCATCAAGTATTAAAAGAACTGCCCATGGCAACAGTGGGTAATCTCGTATTGGGGAGAACAGTGCAAATCTCTACACAAGTTATTTTCTCTTTGGTAAAGCAAGGTTCGTTGATTCAATTTGTAGATTATAAATACAATGTGGTGGGTACCTTAGGGGATGAACATACAACCTTATCAAAGCTACTGTGGCAGGCAGAGAACTTTCAAGATGAAACCTTTGCATTGCGAGGTGCTAAATATATCGTTCAACGAAAGGTGACAGCACAGTTATCCATACTGAATCGATATAATAAGACTAAAAGTATACCGAAGTATGAATTTGTACGTAGTACATTGGAAAGATTGTTGAATCGCATTAAGCGTACGAGAACGATTGACGGGCTTCGAGGCATTGAAGGTCTCGCATCTAAAACATATTTTTCCGCGTGGGGCGCTGTATTGTCTACGCCTTGGGAGTTTTCTGGGCGGAAACGTCATCCTAGTCCTGATCCAGTTAACGCCATTCTTAGTTATGGCTATTCATTTCTTGAACGTGAAGTTAGGGCCTGTTTAGTAACAGTTGGTCTTGATGTGCGTATCGGGGTGCTCCATAGTACAAACAATCGCAAGGATAGTTTTGTTTACGATGTAATGGATTTACTGCGACAAGAGGTTATTGATCGTTTTATTTTGAAAGTCTTAAACACCCATAGGGTTAGTGTTTCAGATTTTGATATATCTGATCGAGGCTGCTATATGGCAAAGGAATCGAATAAAAAATGGATTCAACTATATGAAGAATATATGACGACGCCTGTTACACGTTTTGGGGATATAACACCTCGGCAGTGGATTCAACGAGAAATAAACTCATTTATGGCATATTTACAATCTGTTGAGCATAATCGCGTTGCATAATGTATGAATATATATTTGATACTCAAGGGGGCTAAGTATATTCAAAAATATTCAAAAAAATATAAAAATTTTAAATGGAATATAATCGATTAGGAAATTTATATAAATTGTATCTTTATAAGTGATTTTTTTCTCATAATTTGATATGATTAAAAACATGAAGAAAGAATGAATTTACATCGAAAGATTTCATAAAGAGAGGGTGTTTATGTTTATTAATCATACAAACCATTTGACGCAATATTGGTCACAGGAACAACTTGCTGCAGCACATCAATATGGGGAGATTATAGATTTGCCATTTCCTAGCATTGATCCACAGGCATCATCCTCTGCGGTGATGGACCTCGCTCAAGAATATGCAGGACGTATCATCGCCTTGCATCCGTCTGCTGTATTGTGCCAAGGGGAATTTATCTATTGCCATGCTCTAGTGGAAAGACTACTCGTTGCAGGAATTACTGTATTAGCGGCCACTAGCGAGCGTGTTGTAGAGGAGTTTTCACATAATGGTATAAACGAAAAAAGGGTTAACTTTCAGTTCGTCCAATTTCGGGAATATATTCGCTAATTGTAGTTGTTTGTAGTTAAGGAGTGAGCCTATGCAAGTAAATGCTATTTTGTTTGATGTGCAGTCTATTCAAAAGTACATCTTTGCAAACAATAAACTGAAGGCCAATGTTGGGGCTTCGTATATTGTGGATAGATTATTTGAGGATGTATTATGCAAAGACGTTATTGAAAACATTGGTGTAGAGGTTGATACTACATCGTGGTTGACACGTAGTGATAGTATTACATCTCTATCTAAACCGGTGTATGTTGCCTATATTGGTGGCGGGAATGCTCTTGTTCTCGTAGATAATGAGCATGAAAGTTTAGTTCAAGATATCGTTAAGAAATTCACGACGCAAGTCTTGATTAAATATCCTGGCTTAAAAGTTGGTGCTACCACAGGTTCTATTACTCTTGATGGTACACAATTTTCAACAGATCTTAGTCAGCTATATAAACAGTTGAAAGCAAATCAATTTACCTTAAATCCGATTGTGCATCCTGCCAACACAGGTTTGACGACCATTTGTGATTTCAGTGGAGATGTGGCAGATACAGTGCAAAGCTTTGGTAAAGATAAGCGCTTGGTAGCTACATCTTTTACATCTAAATTTGAAGCTTTTGAGGCTGCAAATACACGACTCAAAAAAAAAAATTATTCAATACCGAAGCTATTGATTGGGTATTCCCATCTGAACTTGAAGACTTAGGGCAAAATAAATCTACTGAAAAGAGCAAGGCCGGCATCAATGATATTGCCATCGTTCATATCGACGGTAATAACATGGGGGCTCATTTCAGACAGTGTAAAACTTTAGAAGAGCGTAGCGCTTTATCTAAACGTGTAGCAGCTAAGACTTTGGAAAGCTTTAAAGCCTTAATAGAATGGATTATTGCTAAATACGATATTCTTGATGAACATCTAGAGTTAGCTGAAAACATGTTGCCAATTCGTCCAATCATTGTTGGTGGTGATGATATTACCTTTATTTGTAATGCTCGAATTGCAGTACAAGCTTCACATTATTTGATGCAACAATTGTTAAGTGATGTGAATGGCATGTCTATTTCCTCTTGTGCGGGTATCGCAGTTATCCCAACATCTTATCCATTCTTTAGAGGGTACGAAATGGCAGAGCAACTCTGTGATAGCGCTAAATCTAAAATGCGCGCTTATAATGCATCTCACGAGGTTAATGAATCTTGTTGGATGGATTTTGCCTTCCTTCATGGCGAAACGGCGCCTACCTTGGACAGTTCTTTGCTAATGAATACAGCAGCTTAACAGGTAATATGCACTTTGGTCCATATCGTGTGTATGGTAAGGTAGATGCTAATGCTACCAAGGATATGGAAGCATTACACCAATTGTTAGATTGTACAGGTCAATTTAATTTGGTTAAAGATAAGGGTTATGTAGGTGACTTATTGGCTCACAATAAGGTAAAAGAATTGCGCTCTGTATTGCAAGATAATGAGCATATGTGGGCGGTTTTCCTTGAGCAATTGCGCAATATTGATAAATCTATGCCTACCGTATCTAGTTGGGATGTTTTCCAAGAAAAACTGTGGGCTAAAGTAAATGGTGAAATGCGTACACCGTATGTAGATGCTATCGAATTAATGGATTATATTTTGCCTGGATTGGAGTAAGTATGTACACATTAACTATTAAATTATTGTCGCCAACGATGCTTATGTCCGGCCAAGGCGATGTCAACACGGACAGCACCATCGTTCATAATCGTTATGGAATTCCTTTTATTCCTGCTAAACGCGTGCGTGGTGTTTTATATGAAAGTGCCATTGAAGTAGCTGAAATGATGCATGCCGCAGGGCTTAAGACATTCACTATTGATGATGTGAAAGTATTATTCAACCGTCTTGAAAGTGTGGAAGATAATCCTAGATTATCTATTTCTAATTTAACGATTGCTGATTATGATGTGGTAGCTAGCGAGTTAGCCGCTCTTGAGCAGCACTATCCAGCTGTATTTACAAAGGAACGTGTTCTTGAAGAGTATACCTCTATGCGTTATTACACATCTATCGATCAAGTAACAGGTACAGCGTTAGAAGGAACACTACATAACTCTCGTGTTCTCAACAGAGGTCTTACTTTCAGTGGTCAAATCGGTGTGGAAGATATGACAGAAACAGAACGCTTGATTTTGGCATGTGCAGTACGTAATTTGACTAGCATTGGTGGTAAACGTAACCGTGGCTTTGGTCAAGTAGAATGCACAATTGATGATACATCTTTTGATTTAGAAACTGTAGGGGGTACATCATGGAACAAGTAAATATTACGATTACCGTTAAATCCCCAACGCTTATTGCGAACTCCTCTACGGCAGGTGTACTAACATCTACGCGTGGCTCCATTGATGGTCGAGTATTGCGCGGTCTTTTTTCATCTCAGTTTATTTCTTCTCATAAGCTTGGTAGAGAAGCTCATAAAAACGAAGATTTTATGAAGTTGTTCTATGGTGATTTACGCTTTGTCGCTGCCTATAAAGATACGCCAAAAGGTACGTCCTTCCCAGCGCCGTTGAGCTTACAAAAGAACAAAAATGCGGAGGGCTACCAAGCTGACGATGTAGTCGATTTCTTCACTGGTAAAGATCTGTTGGGATTTAAAGGCGTTAAAGGTTTTGTCGTTGTAGACGGCAACGAATGTAGTCCTGTACAAATTGAAACGGCTATTAAATTACATATGTCTCGTTCTTTAGAGCAAGAACGTGTGCAAGGCCGCAGTAAAGATGGCAATATCTTTAATTATGAATATCTTGAGCCAAATCAAGTATTCATTGGCTCTGTAGTGGGGCCTAAAGCAGCATTAGAAGAATTTGTTCGTCAATTCCCAAACAGGTAGATTGTCATATTGGTCGCTCTCGTCGTACTGAATATGGTCACTGCCTCGTTGAAATTGGTGATATTACATCTGTTCCAACGCCGATAAACAGTGGGAATTCTGTATATGTGCGCCTTCATACGCCATTAGTATTAGGCAATGAATCTATTGGACATGTAGTGGCACAAGCAGTACAAACAATTGGTTCAGATATTTCTGTAGGCGCCGTGTTTGCCTCTTATCAAGAGGAGCAAAACTTCAATAGTATTTGGGGCGTTCGTAGTAGCGCTGAAGCGTCTGCATCTGCTGGTAGTATCGTAGAGCTTGTAAAGGCATCTAGTTGGTCTCAGGATGATCTAACAAAATTACAACATATCTTGTATAACGGCATGGGTACACGCCTTCAAGAGGGCTACGGACAAGGTCGTTTGTGGGCTCCTGGCGAATTTAAGATGGTGAAATTAGGCAAGCAAGAAGCGCCTAAACTTACATCTTTACATACGCAAACCCAAGATATTGCAAAAAAAGTATTGGAAAAACAAGTGATTGTAAATGCTCGTTTGCGTGCTGCTCACGATGTAGATGCGTATATTAAACGCACTATGATTAGAGCTGGTGTATCTAAAAATTTTGCATCTGTCTTATTGGCTGAACTTGGCACAAACCATGAAACTGGTCATAAGCAATTACAACAATTCTTGGAAGATAAGAAAGCAGAAGGGCAAAAGAAAAAAGAGCCACGAGTGATTGAAAAGAACTTACGCGAGTTCCATTTAGAGCATGCCTATACACGCAGTGAAACAAAACGAGTTAACTTGATGGAGTATATCATCGATTTTGATGCTCCTACATTAGTGGCGGCTTGCTTGGCAAAATCTGGTGAAAGTGGTACATACTACGAAATTCCTGCTGAATTAGTCGATATGGTAGGTCTCGATAAACAAACTTTCAAATGTAGTGGCCTACGAATATTGGACATATTTCTTTAGACATATTAGAAAGATTAAGTAAGGAGGACCGTCGTATGTTAAACTCTGCAAGTGTAATGGGGCGGTACACTCTAACTGGTACTGTCAAACTCACAAGCCCTCTCGTTATTCGAGCTGGTGTTAGTAATGATATTTTAAATGATACGGTAGACGATATTGTAGTAACCTATCACGATGGTCAACCATTCATTCCTGGCACATCTTTAGCTGGTGTATTGCGCCAAGCGATTCAAGGTCTTGAACCTGTTTCTGAAGATGTATTGTTTGGATCTATTGATGATAAAGGTACACAAAGTGCATTACAGATCAACGATATTCCATTAGACAATACAAATATTGTCGTTCGTGATGGTATCCGTATAGACGATGTGCGTGGCGTTACCGAAGATGGTGCAAAATATGACTTTGAAGTTATCGAGTCTGGTGCGACTGGTCAGTTGCGTATCGATTGCGTAATTCGTCAATGCCACGAAAATCAAGTGGATAAGATAGAACGAGCTCTTGTGGCGCTAGCGAATCTACTTAAAAATGGTATCTCCATTGGTGCTCGTACGGTAAATGGTTTAGGCCGCGTAGCATGTAAAGATATTTCTTTAGAGCATTATGATTTCACTAAACCAGAGCATGTAAAAGCGTGGTTACTACGCAAAACAGGTACATCTGTTGCTATTCCTGAGCAACGTATGGTTGCCGATAAAGATCTTGTTATCGATATGGAATGCTGCTTGGAAGATACATTGCTTATTAAATCTATCTTCGAAGAGGCGTGGGAAGATAAGTCCGTAGCTCTCTTTATTCCAGGTACATCCATTAAGGGCGTATTACGTCACCATTGTAACCATATATTACAGGCCTTAGGCCGTAGCAATCAAGCGGTGGATACACTTTTTGGCTATAGCATCGAGAAAACAAATGCGAGCCGTAAAGGTCGTGTCATGGTAGATGAGGTTTACTTTGATAAATCCTTACCCAAGAGGAACAACCTCGCATTCGCGTGGACCGTTTTACAGGTGGTGCCATGAATGGTGCTTTATTCCAAGACCATCCTGTACATAAGGGGAAAGGTAAACAGTTAGCATTCCCATTGCGTATGATTATTAAAGACTGTAGTGATAGTGAGGCGGGCCTTGTATTGCTCCTCGTAAAAGATCTTATGATAGGTCAAATTACGTTGGGCGCTAATCGTACAATCGGTTATGGCCGCATTAAAGGTAACTCTGTTACTGTTCAATATCATGGTGAAAGCTATGGTATTGATGGTACTGGTAAGGTTACGGAAGGTGAAGCTACTAAATTGGAAGCTTTGGTTCACGCGTTACATCAATCTACAGAAGATACAATGTTAGCTAAGGAGGGCGCTCATGAGTAAACAATTGCATAGCCATGAAGGCGTATATACACGTACTTGCGGCACATGTGGTCCTACAGCTAATGTGAACGTACTAGCTGTAGCAAAAGAACAGATGAAACAAGATGGCCTAGTGATTACGTGGTCTGTCCATGAAGTTAAATGGGGCTATTACAAGCAAGGTCGTTTCCTATTTTCTGATGGTACAACTGACGTAGACTTGGTATATCTACAAGATATGCGTATCTTTAATGAAACGGAAGAGCTGCGTCTCACTGTACAACATGGTGAGATTGTATATCGCTATATTAACGATGAAGCTGGTGAACCCGTAACATACGTTGATTCTTCCTCTCGTATGATTGGTGAAGTTGATGCAGGTTGCACACAACTTAACTCAGTACAAGGATTTACAAGCCTTGTGGATACAGGCCGTAAACTTTCACAAATTATCCCTGTGTCTACTACAAAACAATACTGTTATTTAACGACCCGTAATTACATTGGCTATTTAGATAATCATCAAGCGAGCTATACAGATTATCGATATGTCAAAATCGTAGATAAGGAGGTCTAGTATGGCAAAAACAATGGCCGATAGAGCTAAAGCTAGCCGTGCCCGTCTAGAAAAAGTTAATGGGCAGGAGTACGTGGAGCAACAGAGCAAAAATAATAGCCGAAAAAAATCCTCACCTCACAATCATAGTAAACCAAATAATAATCAAACTAGTGGTAATCGTGGTAGGACTAATAAGTGTCCAACTAAGCCAGCAAGTGCGGCATACAACTTTGTACGTTTACCAGAACATGTAATTCCAGCTGAGTTCTATAATGGGCACTTTGAAGGAGTTACGAAAGACGTGTTGAAGGCTTATTGTGATCATGTACAACAAGCCGATACACATACTGGCTATATTGACCTTACGATTACGACTGAAACACCTTTATTCATTGGTGGTCTATCCAAACAAAACGAAGAAACACCACTTGAATTTTATGGCGGTCAAGATAATCCTATAATTCCAGGGACAAGCCTTAAAGGTATGGTAAAACAAATCTTTAAGATTGTTACAGCTAGTAGTTTTAGACCGTACCAACGAGGTACAGGCCTTGGTGACTTTGAAGATAGATATCTGTACTTCCGTGATATTGCTAGCACTATCAGGCCTCTTAAAGACTATTATGAAGCTCGTATGGTAGGAAAGGAATTAAATTCAAGAGGTGAAGAAAAGTCTGCTACAAAAGCAACTCCAGGCTTTATTATTCAAACTCTGAATAATGATTATTTTGTCATTCCAGCACATCTAAGAAACGCTCTTATTCTGGTGACTATGAGATGCAGCAAAAGAAGAATCGAGCCTCTATCGACTGGACGGATCAGTATGTAAATATCCATACTGGTAGAATGGATTCTAAAATGTCTTACATGCGTATTACACGTCCAGGTAATTTTGAAGACAAGCGCATTCCGATTCTTCAAGAATGTATCGACAGTTATAAAGACGATAAAAACCGCGGTACATTAAATTTATTGGACAAAAAAGTTGGTAAATCAGGTGATGCAGCCAAGAATTATACACGTTGTAATGATGTTAAGTTTGTAGTACCATGTTTCTTTACTGAAAAAGATGGTGTTGTAGTACATTTTGGTCATGGTCGTTTCTATCGTATTGCTTATGATTTAAAGATTAGTGATCATTTACCAAGTACATTAGAACAATATAATAATGGCGTTGACCTATGTGATAGTGTCTTTGGTCATGGTGATAATTGGGCAGGTCGTTTATGCTTCACTGATGGGCACGTAGTCGGGCCTGTTAGAATGTGTCAGTCCGAATATCCACATCCATTGATGGGACCTAACCCAACCTCTTTTCAATTATATTTGGAGCAACAAGATGTAGATGATTACGATAGATATAATCACTGGGGGCATGAAGGTGCTTCTTTACGTGGATATAAAATGTATTGGCATCAACCTCTTGCGAAGGCAAAGGCTTGGACTCGTACAACGGAGGAGAAGGCCATTAAAGGTACACGCAAGATTCGACCAGTAGATATTGGTGTTACTTTTACAAGTCGTATCCACTTTAACTGTCTAAGTGATGTTGAATTAGGTGCATTGTTAATGACTTTAAACCTTGATCAATACTCTGGGGGAAATCGTCGTACATACTACAAGCTTGGTATGGGGAAATCTATTGGTTTTGGCAGTATTAAATTAGAGTCTAAGGTAACATTGTTTGATGGACAAGAGCGCTATACTAATTTATTTGCTGGTGATACTTGGAATACTGGTAGTATCACGCCTACCAATGATGAGTTTATACAATCCTTCACTCAATATCGAGATGATATGCTAGGTTCTCGTTTGTCCTCTTATAAAGATATGTTAAATGATTTGTATATGATGATGGATTGGAATATTGCTAACGGTCCAAGTCCTGCGAAGAAATGGAATGAGGCTACAAAGATGATGCTCATGACAGATAAGCGACTTAGATATCGTACTAAACTCGATATGCCAAAATCCTTTATCGAAAAATGGTCTAAATAATGTTAGGAACTATTTTTACATTACATTTTTAATAATAGAGGTTCTCTCCCTGAACTCCCAGGACGTTTCCTTCATGCCGCCGTCTTTTCTCTTATCAGTTCCATTGATGAAGAAGCAGGCAACTATTGGCATGATATGTCTGGAATAAAACCTTTTACCGTGACGTTAGACTATAATCAGCCTCGCCGTAATCATGTGATTCAAGAGGGAGATATACTCTTTTTACGAATTAATGTATGGCATCGTGATTTGTGGTATATTTTAGCAGAGACTTCAGAATCGATGCGTGTACAGATTGGCCCTTTACAAGCAACGATTGTCAATGTTCACTGTGAAGCGCCTTTTGGATTGCCACTGCGTGAAGAGAATATACTTGATTTCGTACAACATCGATTAGAAGCCAAACCAGCACGCAAAATTGAGTTTGAATTCTTCACGCCTACCATGTTTAATGGCACGTATGGAGATATAACATTTCCAACTGCAGAGCTTATCTTTGCCTCTATTGTTAATAAATGGAATGCTGGTGATGTAGAGGATGTATTGGATAAACCACGTATCAAAGAACTGTGTGAACGCGTTATATTGTCAGATTGGAAAGGTCAGACAAAACGGATTTACTTTGGTCGTGATCGAGGGTACACCGGATTTGTTGGTGGCTTTACCTTTAATCTAGCTAAATTAAGTACAGAGGAGAACCAACTCATCACTATTTTGGCACTCTTTGGTCAACATTGTGGTGTCGGTAGATTGTCTAGCCAAGGGCTTGGGCAAGTACGTGTACTATTAAAGAATAAATAGTATATATAGATATATTAGAACTGTAAAATGTTCATGATATATACCTCCGAATGAAAGAAGTCTTAGATGCATCTCATGCAGATGTTTTTAAAGGCTTCTTTTCTTCCTAGTTTTATTGATTACAACAATCTCTTTTTGTGGATATAATGAGTCTACAAGTTAAGCCTGAAGGGTAGGAACAAAGAGTAGTCATGATTTTTTTCTCCTTTCAAATATAAATAGATTTTCCTTTCGGAATGAATAATAAAAATTTTACCTCCTTTAAAAGCCCCGCTGAGGCGGGCAATATAAATTCTTGTTCATCCCGCAGGCTTAACGATTATTAATTTATTTATATGTTGTTATATATGGTTTTTATTACGATTTTGATAGCCATCATTATAGCTATTATCAATAGTTTGAGGTTTTTCTAGCCTCTAAAAAAATGCTGAAAACAGTGATAGATCCAGTAAATACCTATATTTTATAAAAAACACCCCTTTTGGAAAACCTCCCTCCATATTGACGTAATTTCAGAAAACCCTTATAATTACTGTATCCTTAGAAAAAAGGTTTTCCACCAGTATTTACCTAGGTTTCTAGACACTTTAGGACCTAATGCGGAGAAAATTTACCGTTTACGGTATTGAAACAGCTTCGAACTTCTCTCTACAACTTTCAAACACCATGACTGTTGCAACAGTACTTACCGTTTACGGTATTGAAACCGCACAAAAATACTGTCAATTCCCAACGCCATTCCCGAGTTGCAACAGTACTTACCGTTTACGGTATTGAAACTATCCTCCTTTATGTAAATTAATTAACTACCATAGAGTTGCAACAGTACTTACCGTTTACGGTATTGAAACTAATTAAAACTCGGCAGTAGATAGATAGCTAATAAGTTGCAACAGTACTTACCGTTTACGGTATTGAAACTCTGTTGAGATGATATCTTTCTCCATTGGAACCATCATAGTGAAAGTTGCAACAGTACTTACCGTTTACGGTATTGAAACCCTGTAGCGTATTGCTTGCCATTATTAGCTGTCTTAAGTTGCAACAGTACTTACCGTTTACGGTATTGAAACCTTCGATATCTTCGGTAGTACCGTTATACTCAACGGTAAGTTGCAACAGTACTTACCGTTTACGGTATTGAAACCATATCGAATTCTGCACCACATTGGGAACACTTAACCAGTTGCAACAGTAATTACCGTTTACAGTATTGAAACTTGAATTTCATAACAATCAATACCTTAGCATCTTCTGGTTGCAACAGTACTTACTGTTTATGGTATTGAAACTAGTTGAAAATAACTTCTAATGTAAGTTCTTTGATACGTTGCAACAGCACTTACCGCTTGCGGTATTGAAACAAGAAGCAAGTTTCGTAAACTGTTTCGCCCTTTTTGTTAGTGTGTTGTAAGAGCACCTACCGCTTGCGGTATGCGACGAAGGGTGCGAGGCAGCAGAGGAGTGAAGAGACGATGAGGTCCGCACATCTCTAGTCCCTGACCAAAGGAAAGGGGAAACGAAAAGGATAGAGTGAAAGTACTTACTGATTGCGGTATTGAAACTAATATATATAAAAGAAACTTATGCTTTACATAGGGCGTCTGATATAGCATTGAAAGATTTACATAAAAAGGGGAGCTTAATATATGAAAAAAACGTGAATAATGAAATGTTATTAGATTATATCGACTTTACTCCGGATGAATTTGAAGAATTAATGCAGCAACCTAAAAATGTATTCTAAAGAGGAAGAACACTTAAAAAAATTGAAACAAATAAAAAAAGTTAAAGAAATATTTGAAAGTTTAGGATATTAGGCCACCTATATATATATAGGTGGTTTTTGTATTAAATTTATAATAGATTTAGGGTTATAGGACAAAAAAGTCTGTGTGACTAATCCCAATAAGTTGGGAAATCTGTAGACATATGTAGCTCATTCCAAACAGGAGCATCACCCCATTGAGGGATTGAACGATCTATTTGGCAATAATCAGATAACCGTTTGTAGATAGCAGCAATCGATTCATCTGTAGGCATACAATTTAATATATCTGAAATAGAAAGCGGTCTTGGTGAGTGCATATAGCACCACCAATAGACCGCTTTTAGTCTTCTTTCAAGTGAAAGGCCTCTATGAGCCCGTAACATACTTCTTAGTTGAGCATTTACTCCACCTTCAATACGATTATTTGTTGTAGGTATTGTAATATCAATACATTCCAAAAAAGTAAATAAAGTTTGTTGCCTAATCAGACGCCATAATGATGATTCAGCCTTAAGCAAACGCTCATGTGTAGAGCGTTTGTTTCCGAATTCATCAATCGTCATTTCTCGTAAAAAATCAGAATATGTCATTCGCCACGCCGAAAGTTTATTAATCCATATAAAAGCTTGATCCATTGTTTTCACATTAAATAAATCTTTAGCAAGAGTATAAAGATCCTTTCCTGCTAACGTTTTAGGTCTACTTGTCGTATATCGTCTAACCTGACAAAAAATGTGAAACAGGCATCTTTGGTGACTGCTATGAGGCCAAACTTTACGTAATGCTTTAGGCAAACCATTAGCACCATCAGACACAACGACTTTAGGTTCGGCAATCCGTTCCATTAAACACTGCCAAGCTCTAGCATGCTCATAACGACAGACATACCATCCTAGAACATGAGTATCATTGCAACAAATCAACACACATAAATTCCTAGCTAAGTAAATTCCATCAAGATATACCACATCATGTACTTCTTCCACTTTTGGTGGCAATGGCCATATGGACCAAAACTTTAGCGGTTTTACGCCTAAATGTACGACCTTTACCAGGCATATCAGCTTGAATATCGGTGCTGAATAACCAATTCAAGAATAGGTTTAACTCTTTACTTAAATTATTAATTTTAACGGTAAATGCCACCTTACAATGTTTGCAAAACCAACGCTGAGAACCAGATTTTAAAACACCATGTTTAATACATTTTTATGACAATCAGGACATTTTATTTGTCGCATAAACTCTTCCTCCATATTTGTTTATATATAGGAAGATATAACCTCATTTTAGTCAGTAATTACAAGGGTTAATTAATGTTTTCACCCACACTTTTTGTCCACCCTCAAACTTCTCCAGAAAAAGATTAAACCCTTATAACACTAGAAAATATCTAGTGTTATAAGGGTTTTTACACTTTTTTTGTCCTATAAGCCTAGATTTACAGGCTCACACTGGCGAAGGTGTGGGTTTGTTATATTGCTACAAACACAAAAAAACTCTACCCTAGATCTTCTAAGGTAGAGTTTTCATCTATAAATCTCTATAATACGATGCTTATTGTATCGTATATTTGTTTGGTATATAATTAACATAAGATAGTTAGACGAGGTTGGGCCTCTCTTCGTTATTGAAGGGAGGGGTAAGCCTATGAGTGATTATGAAATCATTATGCTCCTATTACAGGTGATGACCGTGGTTATCGCCTTTGGGGCGTTAATAGCGCTTATTTGTCTAGGAAAAGACAAATAGCCCTTCGTTATCTTTGATAATTTGATAACTGAAAGGCCATTTCTACATGTATATGTAATTTAGAGATGAGCCTGACGTGTCTACTCGTCTGACTATCTTCTTATATTATAACGATGGTTGCGTTCATCGTCAAATATAGATGATCACAGTCGTTGTTGCTAGGATATTAATAGAGTTTTTTGTCTAGAAAAAGAGAAATAGCCTTTCGTTATCTGAAAAATCAATAACAGAAAGGCCATTTCCTAATATTTTATGTTTTCCGAGATGAGTCTGACGTATCCACTCGTCTAGCCATCTTCTTATATTATAACGATGCTTGTGTTCATCGTCAAACACAGATGAACAAGCACGTTTTCATCTAATGAGTATGTCCTATCATTAATTATGTAGGACATACATTCTGAGCTGTTTTAAACGGCTCTTTTTTTGTTCCTAGTTTTTTTGATTATCTCCCCATAGGAAATCTCCGTATAATAAACTCACAAGTTAAGCCCATTGGTTGTAACATCTAGTATCATGATTTACCTCCTTTGAATGAATATATAAATAACCCCTTTTGAAAAGCCGCGTTAGGCGGTGAACAAAGTGGTGTTCTTCCGGTGGGCTTAGCCTAATATGTTGTTTGTATTACATGAGTTATATGAGTTTTTATACACGGAGGTCCTTTATGGAACGATTTGCTATTCAGAAAAATGATTTTTTATCCCATGATTGTGCTGGTTACTTTCACCTATATTATGTAGGGTACGGGCAACCAGGCAATCCGGATTATTTGAACACGTTGAAAAATATATTTGTTTCTACACATCCAGATACGTTGCGAGCAGCCTCTAGGCAAGCAGCGTCGTTGATGATACAGGATATTCCGCAGGTTATGGATGCTGAAGGTTTGGATACGGCTATTCTCATAGCGGTGCCACGATCCAAGTCGGGTATGTGCAATTGGCAGCTCGGGTTTAAGGCCGCTGTACGGAACACTGTGAAAGCCCTACAGGGCGACAATTTATCCGTCATTGACGGTACGGATTTTATTTTCCGCCATACGAGCACCAAGATGACGCACTTGCGTAAGCCTGTGTCTAATTTTGAGAATACTGGTAGTGAGCCGTACCCAGGGATTACCAAGGATACTTGCGATATCCAGAACGAGTTCATCAAGGGGAGAACGGTTATTTTAATAGATGATATTTATACAAAAACGGTTAATGTTGACGAAGATTGTATTCAAGCATTATACGATGCCGGTGCGGCGCGCGTTGTTTTCTACGCCGTAGCCTACACCAATCGAAATGCGTATAGAAGAGGAGCATAATATGAACATTTCACCTATAGCTTTGAAAATTTGGGCTGTTCAACAAGCCACCAATCAGATCAAATCGCGAGCTAGCTTTCACAATACGTGGAAAACAGACGATGAATTCCTCGCCATGATGGACGACATCCCTCATATTGATGAGGTGGTGCACAGCTTGTCCGTGGCGGCGGACGATATGGATTGGATGGATGGCGCCGTGTGCTGCTTTGATGCAGATTTCCCCATCGTGAACACCAGCGCGCCCAATGGCGACCGGCCTTATCTCTTGTTCTACAAGGGCGACCTTAGCCTGCTTGGCGATTTGAACCGCAATGTGGCAGTCATCGGGTATACGACGCCTACCGATGAGCAGGTGGCCCGTGAAAGCAAGATTGTTGAGCAATTAGTCCATTACAACCAGCATATCGTGAGTGGCCTTGCTAAGGGCTGCGATGGCATTGCCCATACGGTATGCATGGATTGTGGGGGCAAAACCATTGCCATCTTGCCATCACCATTGAACTCTATATTCCCTGCTGCTCATCGCGATATGGCAGAGCGCATCATTGAAACGGGGGGCCTCGTCATTACTGAGTACTGCGACGAGCCGCATAGTCGTCATGAAGCCATCAATCGCTTTGTAGAGCGAGATCGATTGCAAGCCTTATTTGCTAAGGCGGTCATCCTCATTGCTAGTTATGAAGGTCGTGATGGAGATAGCGGTTCTCGCCATGCCATGGCAAAGGCTAGTAAGTATGGCCATATGGCCTGCGCTATGTATAATGCTGCCACCGATGACAATGCACGGGATATGAAGTTAAATCGTAGCTTACTAGCATCGCAACAAGCGCGGCAACTTGTGGTGGCGAAGGGAAAGCAGATACATTGGCAGTCACTGTCGAGGATATCGTTCAATTAGTGAACCCAGCGCTGGAACTGGCAGACACACTGTTTTAAGTTCTATAGTAGTTGGCTGTTGTGATTATGATGTCCGCATCATTACGAAACAGTTAGAAGTAATAGGTATAGTTTGATAGGGGAGGCTCTATGTTTCACATCGTCGATGTAGACAATACATTAGTGTTTACCAATCAATTAAATACAGCCGGTTATGTGTACGCCTTGGCTCAGGTGGGACTGGAACTAAGTACAACTATACCGGACCGCATTACGCGGGACGTGGTTCGCAGCTGGTATCCACAGCTTACAGACCAAGAATTAGGATTTATCACATCCCATAAGCAAGCTTATGTGCGCACCCATTTGGAACAAACCACGCTTAACCTTGCAATGGCGCATTTACTGATTACCCAAGGTAGCGAGTATTGCGCTTTGTGGACCGCCGCTGATCCAGAACGAGTGCGGTTGCTGTTGAACTTTCACAATGTGACGGATTACAAGGCCATCCGGTTTAGCGATAAGTCCGTCGGAGATGTGGTTCACGCCATTCAAGATTTTTGCTCACTATTTCAATGTGGGCCACAGGATTTATGTTTTTATGATGATGACCCCACCGTAATTCAGCGATTGCTAGATTACGGCGTATCCGTCATGGCTGCGTAGGTAAGGAGGAAATACTATGCATCACATTACGATTAGCACAACGGGCATATTTAATGCTATCCGGCCGTCCTTGTTCCCGCCGATAGAGGGGAAGGAAACGACGACGTTTTTACTTGGCTTGGATTTTAATACAGGCGGGATCATCCCATTTTATGATGAGGAGCAAGACGATGTGGTTGTCAATGGTCCTCACGTTGAGCTGGAACGGCAGCGGATTCGCGCGTTCGTCAAGGTCGTGTGTGAGGAGATGGGCAAGCCCTTTGAGGAGTGTCGCAATGCGTTCTTGTTTTCTTTGCCCGAATTTATCCGCTATGGTACGTATAATGGACAGCCTCTATTAGAAAAGCCTCGTACCGGTGAGTATGAGGCGTATATTTTGTATAAAAGCCACAGAGGTCGTAAGTTATTATTCCAAAAAGGCCGTTCTCCTAAGGATGAGGCACAATATGTATTCGACAATATGCTACGCCATTTCATAACGACCTTGTTTCCGATGAGGGTGCGTATAGCTATTTATCCGATGTTAAGCACATAGAAACGCCCTTATCCCTTGGTGTGTTGCAACAGTCCTTAGAAGACATAAATCCTGATGCTTTGACAGAGGGCGTTGCAGCCTTTTTGGTACCGAATCATTACGAGATGACCGAACCTACACAGGTGCAGTCTGAATTTTTACTCCTTGCCGATGCGCTTGGTGCCTATATGGTGCAGGCTATGGAAGGGAAAACGGAATCGGACGCGCTTAAGACCTTGTCGAAGGATGTATTATTACAACATATTTGTGAGTCTATATACAATGAGTATATGGGGCCTCGTGAAGAGGCGACCATTAATATTTACGATGAGTGTGAACGCTGGCTCAATCCGTTGATTCGTCAATGTTGGAATAGCCAATATACGATGGTCCGTCGTACCTTAAAGCAGGTGCCTACTTATGATGATGGTGTGCTTGGTTATGCGAAAGAACAGAAGGTATTCCCGCTTGTGGCGCAAGTGATTCAGGATCTTTCCACATCGAATCTTGGCGTCGAATTGCATCCAAAGGTGCATCAGTATAAGCAGTATTTGGACGTCCTCGTTCCTTATACAGACCGCGTGGAGGACCTGTATCGCAAACGCTATGTTGGGGTGGGCGATGAGCTCTTGTCTGTAATGGATGAATCGAATCCGTTCAGTATGAATCGTCCGTTTGGCAGGGATACTTCATTTGGCCTAGAAGGTTTGATTGATACGGATGATTCCTTTAGATTTGATGACCCCTTTGGCATGAATAAAGCGGATGATATGCCGCCGGTGGACGTGGAATTATGTTGCCACGTGTATTGTGCGCTAGATGCGTGTCAGCGCGCCATTCGCTGCGAGCGCATGTACCACAATGTGATTCCTATCGTGAATTTCCTAGATGATTTGGTCGCTCATGCAGATATTCCTTCGTCGGATTCGTGGCAGTACGAGTATATGTTGAAAGTAGGTCGTCTGTCCAAGTGGTATCGGGCGCTGGCCTATGCTTTCACAGGTCGTAGTGAGGCTGAAAGTCTATTCAAAGAGTTGATTCAGGCTCAGGAAAAGGATCCATTAGAGTATGAAAGTTATTCGGATGCATTCATTAATAACTTGGCAAATCCGTCGAGTGCCTTGACCTTGACTATTTGCAATTTGCGTTATTGCATTTTTATGTAGAAACGGACAATCGCGTTGGTTATGAGCGCTATATTGAAACCGTATATCCGCCGCTCTTCTCCATGCGTTTTGACTGGATTAGCCAGATGCATGTGCTCTTAAATGAGAATGGACATGAGGCGGAAGATGAGTATACACAGGGCAATCATTATTGGAACTATACGAATGCGGTATTCTTGTTGTGGCTTAAAGCTGTGTGGCACTTTCACCTAGATCATATGGATCAAGAACGCTGGGAAGAATTAGGCACCCTATGGGATGCGACCTATGACAATCCAAACTACCAGCGTCATACACAGGATCATTACGCGTACCTTGAATGCGTCAAATACATGGTGAAATTGGCCGTTCATTTTGGTGATACTCGTCGGGCCGAGATGTACAAGCGGAATTTACAAACTCTCATCGATGAGACCTATCGATTTGGCTGGGCCGGTACTGCATTAGGATATCCATGGAATGCATCGGATTATAGTATTATGGCTCAGATTAATGAGAGCTTAGGCAAATTAGACCTTGCGAAGAAACAATATGATAAGGCCTACGCCTTGGTGAGCTTTGCCCAAGATAAATGGCGCTACTTTGAAGGCAAACATGGTAACATCTGGGACTTACCAATTGCCGTAGACCCAGAGGCGACACAACCTACACTAACCGAATGGTTAACAAACTATACACCGAAATTTTCTACCATTGAAGAGTACAAGAAGGCACTGGTGTCTTGGATGAGCTATGTGTTCCATTAGCATCGTTGCATTGACGTATAGAATATAAAATAGGCACGTTCTCGTGGATATAGTATACTTATACCAATAAGAGAACGTGCCTATTGTTGTGTGAGAGGTGTTGTATGAAACTAAAAACGATATTGCTAGGTGTATCTATGGCGTTAGCTTTTACCATGCCTATTAATGCGGCGCAATACACTGTGCCAGAGGGACAACCGCCTGTGCCAGGGGCAGATGCAAGTATTCCAGGAAATGCATATCAGAATTATCGGTATGGCAATACTAGTAAAGTACCTGACTTTGAGATTAAGGAATCTCTAAAACTCAGATTTAAAGAGATAGACGACGTTGCAAGTGAGCCTGGAATGAGTCTAGCCAATGCTGATGCATTAAAGAAGGCTAATATTAGGTATATGGACTTGCTTTCCCATGATTCAACGGTCATTTTATTACATGAAAAGGGGTATAATGCTAAACTGACAGCTCCGATTAGGACTGTGGAGGGGATAGTGACCCCTTTAAAACGTGAGGATATTACATCATTTGCCATAGACCGTTATGCAATGGCTTCGCTTTCTGGTACTACGGAAACGCCGGAACAAGCTTTTAATGAAAGTAGCGCTGGACGTAAAGGAACTTTCACATATCCTGGTATACGAGCAGGAACTTGGATAATAACAGAATCATCAAAGAATGATAATAATCCTATGATGTTTGCCCATGTTATATTCGATGATCAGCCAAATCATACGTACATCGCTACGTTGAGTAAGTTTGGTCAATCGGATGTTGTAACGAACTTAGAGTCAGCAATGGCGAATATTGTGATTCCTTCTATGCAATCGTTGGATATATTGGATAGCATCAGCGATCTTATTACATGGGAAAATATTACGTATCGTGTGCCAAAGGGCATGGTGCTAAAAACGAATGATACGAATTATTCCAATTCAAATAAGCGTGTGTATCAGGGGCATGGAATGGAATTCGTTATTGAAAGAGGCCCTGTTACTGATACTGAAAGCCCGATATTGGCATATTGTAACCGTGTTCTACGTGACTATCTCTATGCATCTCCATCACTTCTATTACAAGAGGTACCGATTCAGTCTGCAGTGGTGTGGAATAATGGGGTTCCTTCTTATCTTATGGATCAATATAATTCTAGTAAAAAATCTCGTATGATTCAATTGATACAGGATGATCAGTATGAATACAATATATATCTTACCTATGAAGATGGAAAAGCAAACTATAATCACATCGAACTACGCGATATAATGGAATATTTAGATTTTGGGAACGCTAAGATGCTAAGAGATACAATGCATCAAAACCTAATACATAAGAAAAAATAGCCCTTCGTTATCCTTTATAATTCGATAACAGAAAGGCCATTTCTACATGTATATGTAATTCAGAGATGAGCCTGACGTATCCACTCGTCTGGCTATCTTCTTATATTTTAATAAGGTTATGATTTATCGTCAAATTAAGATGAATGAGGTATAGTGTTTATAACTATAATCTCTAAGAGGAGAGTCTTATGTTAAAACGTATTTTTATAATGTTAGCAGTAGCGTTAGCTTTCACCATACCTAGCCAAGCGATATCGATACAGGAACTCAAGTCGTCACCACAGTTTAAGGTGATGTATGAGGTAACGCCTGATGGTCCTAATGCGGATGAGCATACTACATGGTATTTAGATACGCGTTCCATAGAGGTATTAGAGTATGCACCACCTATGTATAAAATTAAAGCTACAGTATACAATGCGTACCAATCGCCGCGGAAAAACGTTATTTATAGTGATTCCTGGATTGTATCCTATGACACTCGTTTGTCGCTGGCGAGTCAGGTATATCATGCAAAACAAGCAGGTGCTTCGTTGACGACGGTTATTGATGCGGCACAAACGAAAGTAGGTATGACGGGAACTGAGGAACCCTTAGGCGTATTCTCTTTTGATGGTCAGTCGTTGCCGATTCAGGTGAAAGCCTCGACCCGTGCTATTGTGCGCACGGCACCGAATACGACGCGCTATGATATAGCAGATACCTTGTTCTATGAGGCATATCATATGCATTTTGAAGATGTGGTGGTGAAATGAGGCCGATGATGAAAGTATTATATATAGCAATGGCATTGGTGCTGTCTTGTATCGTGCCAGTACACAGCATGTCCATAAAAGAATTACAAAATACTAGCCGCTATGAAATGCTTCATGGCTTGGTGAAAGTGGCAATGGTGATGGCACCTATATAGATAAGGATTCTATCAAAGCCTCTAACGGGCCGAATGGAACTAAGCAAATCCCTGTTACGCAGTATGTGCTCATGCCAGCCGGTGATATGATTCAGGAAAAGCAGGTTCTTTACACCTTTGATACAAAGCAGTCCTTTGCTAATTTAATTAAGAAATTGGATGCTCACCAATTAGGATCCTATAAAGACCTATGGTTGTCTAAACAAAAGAATTCAGGAATTTCATCTACTATTATTGATTTTAAAGTGTTCCATGTAGATGGAAACCGATATGATGCACAAAGCGAAGCGAGAGATAAACAGATGGCAACAGCTCTGGTAGACTTTGGCTTTGCAGGATATCTTTTGGCTAACCGCTTGTATGAACGTGTGTACGGTATGCAATTTGATGATATATCGTCAAATTAAGATGAATATGTTGTTATATAGTGTTTATTGCTACAAACTTTAAGAGGTGATTCTATTGAAACACTCGCTTGTAAAAACTCTTGTTAAGTTCTGTTTTTTTATTATTGGTTGTTTGGGGCAAACTGCGTTTGCTAAAACTGATGATGCGGGCGTTTTAGCCGGTTTTAGAATCTAATTCGGATATATATTCTTATTTAAACTATTACCATTATTCCTTATGGCTAGCGGATCATCGTTATTCCTATCATGATATGTATATCTCTGCTGATCAATCGGTTATTATTTCATTATGGGATTTGCGTACACAACCGAGTACAATATATATTACAAAAATCTGGGTATGCAACTAATAAAGGGGCTGTGGTAGGTATGACTCGAAGCGAAGTAGAATCTCTTTATGGTCCGCTTCTTGAGGATAGTGAATGGGGACGACCAGCAGAACCATATGGAGATATCTATCATGGATATGATAAATATACTGGGTACTATGTGGGTGAATACGTAGGGTATCACAACGAAGGTTTATCTTTTGTATTCAATAAATATACGAATCAGGTTGTATTGATTCGATACCAACATAATCGGCATGGGAATAGTAATGTGTTGATGGATGTAAAAAAATATAATTTACTCCTTATTTATTATAGTGAGTAGAATGAAAGAAAAAAATGAATAAAGAATGAAAAACACATCGTTGGCGTAAAAAAATAAGTAGTGCTTATAATGAAATTATATTGGGGAATATGAGATTTCTTTTCAGTATTTATCTATATTCATAAGTATGTATGAATAAGAATCTATAAGGGTTATTTGTGTGTGTTAGACCATGTAGGTTAGAGGGAGAGTTATCATGAATAAGAGATTATTAGTGTTAACGGGAATTTTGTCTGTTTTGAGTGTGAATGTTATGGGCGCACCAGTGAATGTTGGTACTGATACGATTACTATCGGCAGTACGTCATCAAATAATCGCTTTGATGGTACCACTATTTCTTCAAAGCAGTTTTGGATTAATGATGAGTTTCCAGATGGTAGTAATGAACGTGTCATTATTAAACCGGGCACGTTATCTATGTCGAATCACAATACTAGTATGGATTTTGATGACAATGGATTGAACATCGTTGATGTGGGGGCCGTTAACTCTATTGTGCCAGGGACGGATCCAAGTACTGTGAAAGTGCATGCTACACAAGTTAAACCGACGGGTATAACTATTAGTGATGGTCGACCAGATGGCATTAATCTTACGTATGATGCGGAAGCGGGTATTCATGCAGGGGATATGAAAATTGAAAATGTAGACGATGGTCAAGCCGATACAGATGCTGTTAACGTTCGTCAATTGCGCGCAGCTACTGCGAATGTTAATGTTAGCAATATTATGGGGAACGTAGGCAGCCAAATTAACAAAGCTGGTGCTGTGTCAGCTGCTTTATCTGGCTTGCATTACTTAGACTACAATCCAAATGATAAATGGTCCTTTGCGACTAGCGTAGGCCATTATAAAAATGCAACGGCTGGTGCTATCGGTACGTCTTATCAACCGAATGAAAATACGATGGTGCATCTTGGCGTTGCCTTGGGTAGTGAAAGTACCTTCAATCTTGGTGCATCTTTCAAATTAGGATACCAAGATCCTAGCTTAAAACTGAGCCGCTTTGAAATGGCACAACAAATTAAGGACTTACAAGCTGATAATGCGGATTTACGTGCTGAACTTCAAGAAATTAAATTGGCATTACAAAAAATAAGATAGTATATATTTTATAAATTATAGGCACAGCCTTATTTGCATAGTATACTTATGCTAATAAGATTGTGCTTATTTATGTTGAGAGAGGTTTTTATGATTCGACGTATTTTAATGCTAGCTTTTGTGTTGCTAGTTTTTACCATGCCTACAGAGGCAATTACATTACAAGAGTTACAGACATCGCCGCAGTTTAAATTGGTTCATCACCATGAGTTTAGTAACCCTGTTGGAAAGAGGGCATCTACGTTTACCTAAATACTTATTCTGTAGAGCCTTTGCACTATGCACCGCCGCAGTACACATTGCGTGGAATCTATTATATAGCTACGGTTGCATCCTATGGGGTTGGGATTCAAGAGAAACAGCTTACTGTAGAGTATGATACGAATTACTCATTGGCTACGTTGATTCGTTCGTCTCGCACGATGAATCCAAGTCCGTCCATGATTGCATTGATTCAAGCTAGTGAAAGCAATCCTGGCTTATATATGTCTGATGTTGATGTGGCGAGATATGAAGCAGACGGAACCGTGAAATGGACAAAGTACTCAGAGGATACACGTAAGTTCCCAGTGAATCGTAATCATCGAATCCTGTATGATTTAGCAGATACTATGTTTATGGTTACGTATCAGCAACACTTTGATGATATTGTGGTACAGTGAGGTGGACAATGAAACGAATATATTTATGTTTTCTATGGTTATTAGTCTGCCTCGTATTACCGTTGCAAGGTCAAGCCATATCACAGACTGAATTATTAGATACGGCACGATTCCAACATATCGATTCTACTGTTGATTCTGGTCGGGGCGATGGGAAATATCTTGATCTTACATCTGTTAGATCTGTAGAAGCTCCTAATGGTCACCGCCGTATCGAAGCCACTGTTTATGTGCTGATGCCTGCAGCTGACCTAATTTATGGACTTCAGATTCAATATGATTACCAAATGGATCAATCGTTGAACCATTTGATTGACAAGCATGATACATCTTTACGGAACGGTGGGAATGACCCATATATTTCCATATGGTATGCAAAACAATCAAATTCGGGAATTACTGGTACAATTACAAGTGCCAATGCTTTTAATAATGATGGACAAACTCATAAGCAACAGATTCATATGGCTAATATAAATGCTATTCTATTACCTGTCGAATTTGGCAATGAAAAATACAAGCTGCCTAATTTGGTATATCAAAAGGCTTATGGAATAGCCTATGATGATGAGCTGTAATAGATTATCGATAGTACTCTAGAATGGATAGAATAGTGAATAGTCACAGATTAATAATTAAACTTTTTTTGGGGGCTTCTGATAAAGCTTGTACTTTTTACTTATTTGGGGACTCTCTTTTTGGTGCTTTTTATAGATTGCTGTACGATCGATATGTATTAGAAGCATATCCATTAAGAGATTATCTTCCCGTATTAATGCTTTCCTTTGGGAATATTTGGTTTTTTTGCCGTGGCTTATCTTGTGGTATGAGAAGCTATATCCTGCATTTGATAAGCCCCAAATTTATTATAGAGTAAAAAGATTGGTTCATTTCTTTAAAAGAGCACTCCTTCTTTGGTATGTTTATATTTAATAGCATAGATTGTTTTATAAAATTATGTTTGCTAACCTATGCCACTATAGTAATACTGGCATGTGTTATACTAGGGCCAGTTCTATTGGTAATGATTAGTATGATATTTCATTACTTTTTAAACAGGATAATATAAAAATTATTAATTATAGGCACAGCCCTATTTGCATAGTATACTTATGCTAATAAGATTGTGCTTATTTTTATGAGAGGAGACCTTTATGTCTAAAAAGAAACTGTTTATTGCTGCATTAGTCGCTGTTGTGGCGATTATTCTGGGTTGGTATTTCTTGTATTTCACTAAAAACCCCTGTCTATTCCTTGAATCTTGCTCGTGAAGCCGTGGAAAAAAACATGATGTGAATGCTTTCAAAAAGCACGTAGATATGGATTCTATTATCGGTTCTGCTTATGATGATGTAGTGGCTATGCAACTGGAAGACCCAGAAATTAAAAATAGCCCATTAAAAGGTCTTGCTGAGGTGATGTTCCAAGGTTTGAAACCTAAGATTGTTCCTATTTTGAGCAATGAAGTTTACAATGCTATTGCAAAGCAACCTGAAAATTCAGAGCAAAATGCTCGAGAAAAACAAGCAGCAGATGAAATGAAAGAAAAAACCGGTGTCAAAGACCTTGAGTTCAAAAGCATTGGTTCTGCTACTGTTGATGGTAATAGTGCCGTTGTGCCTGTTACATTTAACTCTAAAGAACTTAACCAAGACGTGACTTTCAACCTAGCTATGAAAAAGCTCGATGATGGAACTTGGCAAGCTGTTAAAATCAATAACTTTAAAGAATTCCTTATCCTTGTGGAGCAACATGAAAAACAAGCTAAAAAGAAGTAGCGACATATAACAATAGCCAGTACTGCGATTGCGGTACTGGCTGTTTGTTTACATATATAATATTAGGTTGATTTTGCACGATGCCTAATGGGTATTAATCTCCTATGTTTCTGGAAACACTATATGTTCTTTTAATTTAAACTCAGGATTATTCGTTGAGTCAAAGTATTCTATCATATTCCGTAATTTTTTTGGACTTCTTCAGCACTTAAAAAAGTTCGGATAAAAAGATGGTATAGATAAAATGATAGGTACCATCATAGGATTCAAAGTTTAGGATGTAATTATCCCTATATGGTTCATAACTATGTATGGATAGGCCAGGTATATTATTATTCCATACAACAGTGTAATTAATATACTCTGGTGTTGGGTGGTACCGGTATATATCCCAGAATGAATGTAAATTCCTACTGAAATTGTAATGCCCATCAATGATAAGATTACGAGTATACGGATTATTAGTAAGATTGATAGTAGAAACAAAAAAGGTTATGGATCCTTTTTTGTAATATCTAATATCTTGATAATCTTCTTTACTTTCACCTTCGAATAGGGCATCTTTAGGTACGCGATATTGTATGCCGTTTAGGTTTTCTATGCGTGAATATTGATTCAACTCATTGAGATTTTTCACCGATGGAAGCACGTAATTGGCGAGTAGATTGTCAGTAGGCACCTTATTCAACACCGGTTTATTATCGAAATAGGCGATACCTGCGTGATATAGAGGATACCGTATGGCAAAGCCCATATGTTTAAAGTTGATGGTATCCACGATCATCGTCGTTTTGTGACCATTTTTGAGGTGAGGCATTTTCATGCTGTCCCAGGTACCGTAGGTAACGGCAGGGTATGAAAATACAGTCGCCTTTATATCAGAAATATGCTTTTTTGGACTCTTCTTTGCTTTATCTTGTAAGAACTTACGAACGTCCTTGTCTGTTAGTTTTTCATAGGCAATTTTAGTGTTGCGCCAATCCTGATCTTTGTAATCTGCATAGTCGATTTCTAGATTAAGACTGCCATTATCGGTTATAACGCGATAATCCTCAATAGTGCGACTTGGATTTTGGTAATGCCCTATATTATATTCGCTTTTTATGCCCCCTACAGGGAATGAAAGCCTTACTTGCCCGTATTTATCATGCACAGAAATAACCGTATTATGGTAGTGTTCTGCGCGATAGATAGAGGCCTCCTTTGCATAGGCTAATTCGTTTCTACTAATACCGTTGGCTTTATCAGTACTCTTTAAGGTTTCTACATAATTGGCCACATCCTGTTCAATGGTTTGGTTTGTGGCCTGATAATTTATATACGCATTCTTTGGGATTTTTGAATCCGCACCAGGAATGTTGACGTCGATGGCACTTACTGGTGACAGTATAGTGCTTATGATGAAAGCTCCCGTTAGTACTACTAATTTTGTCATCTTTTTTTATCTCCCTTTTAGACTCTCCTTATGTATCGGTGTTATAGCAATACATAGATTTTCTTTATTAAGTATAATTATATAACTGAACGTCTATATATTTCTATATTGTAAGCCCTATTACGCTTACATATTATAATCTATATTACGTTTATATGTCGCCATGCACTAAATTCTCCTCATCCGTTTTTTTATAATAAAGGTGTAATAAAGATAGCTTTCATAAGGATTAGCAAGATACAAGGGGGATGTCCTATGAATCAAGGTTTAGTGCGCCAAATTAATGATATTGTTAGACCTTATCGCGAAGCGCGGATGGGTCTGCTCATCGCGATTAGTAATCCGGTTGGGCGGAGTGGGCCAACGCCGCCTTTGACATGGCATTATATGATTGGTAGGAATTGGTACAAGCACATGATTCATGGCACGGCGTCCGTGAATGGTGTACATGGACAGCAGCCGGTAGAGATGACCTTATTTGCATGGCCTGAGGATCGGATTGTGGATTGGCATAGCGTAGGTGGCTGGTATACCCAGCAATATGGATACCCTTGTGTGCTCTGCGTGTCGCCTACGGGGCATACTAAGATGCTTCGTTATGATAATGGCAAAATGCGTTATGGCGATGACCTGGGGCCATGGGACCCTAGTCACATTGAGGATTATGGGATGGCTGTCTTTGGTAAAAGCTACGCTTGCACGGCCATTGATGGTGATTATCGGTGCATGCAATTTCCTGAATTTAACAGGAAAGAGGGCACTCATTTTGGTGCCTTGTCTGACTATATTGGTAGTGAATATATTTTACTATTTCCTAAAAGTCGCATTTGCTCGGCATCTAAAGTCGGACGTCATTCTATCGAAGATCTAGCCAATATATGTAATATTCCCTATGATATGGTGGAACAAACCTATCTATACGAGCCTGATGATCCGACGGAATATAAAGAAACCTTTTATGCTCTTTACGTACGAAAAGCAAGATTACAAGAGGTCTTTGGCGTTTATAAACGAACCCTTATGTGTAGAGACATAAATTGGATGATTTGTGTCACACCGCGAGGCTATATGTACCATATTTCTCCATTTACCAATAGTAAAACGGGACTAACAACGGACTCATTACCTAATATTGCGTATGACCCGCATGCCGATGAATTTCTGGCCCTTCTCGCTAAAGACAAATGGGAACTATGTGGTAACTATGGTCGATTTTCACTTTATACATACAAATCCTTTATGGAAACACACGATCGTTACATCAAAACGATTTCTCCAGATCCGACGTTTACCTATTGTCCTCCTACAGTAATGACCGTAGTCACAGGGCACAATATAATTCAGAAAATACTAAAAACACCATGTGTGCTAGCATAAAAAAGAGCTACCTTAGGGAATCTAAGGTAGCAATAGCAAAATAGCCCTCCGTTGCCTAGTGTAACTAGATAACTGAAAGGCCATTTCCTAAGATTTTACTATTTTCGAGATGCGCCTGACGTTTCGACTCGTCTGACTATCTTCTTATATTATAGATAGAATTGTATATATCGTCAAATACGAATAAACCATAAAACAATAGGCACAATGCTTCTTAGCATAGTATACTTATGCTAGTAAGGTTGTGCCTTTTTCGTTAGGGTTATTATATTGTTATATCATATAGTTTTGAGAGTTAGATATTTGTGAATATGTGTAAATCAATTATAAAAAAATTGTTTTAGGCCTCGTTGTAAAAGCTATTGCTTTTAGTAATTTGGTGTATTTCTATATATGTTTTTTGTGGCTTAATTTATGATCGTTATGTGTTGGAACTATACCCATTAGGTGATAAAGTTCTAGTACTGATTTTTACGTTTGGTAATATATGGATTATACCCTGGCTGATGTTGTGGTGTAAAAAAACTGCATCCATTTTTTTATCTAAACCTAAGATATATTATTCATGTAAATCTTGGATAGCAGAAAAAAAGAGGCTTCTTTTTGCTTTTTAAATCTTTATTCTTAATTATTGAATTAATATTGAAAGCCTATGGTATATTGTGGAGTACCCTGTTAGTTGTTATATTAGCCCCTAATTCTTACACCCTTATTATTACAACTGAGGAACCTCCTTTCTTGGATACTAGGATGGGGGTAATTTGAGAATTTCTCTAGTTTTATAAGTCTTTTATCATTTATATAGTTTTTGAGAGTTTAGGAGAGAATGATGAGAACAAAATTTATAGTATTTAGTTTGGGTATTGCTGTATTACTGGCTGGCAATATGAGTTCTGTTGCTGATGCCAGTTGGTTGAGTAAAGCCATGGATCGTTTAGAAACAAGTAATGCTAAACTTTCACCAAGTTGGCCAAAGGCAGAGCAATATCGTCATTATAGACCCGGTCAGGTCATAGGGGCCTATTTGCCTGCGGAAGATATGAAAATTGCAGGTGTGTCCCTCGGTACATCTTTTGATGCGGTAAAGGCTAGCCTTGGTCAGCCGACTAGTGAAAAACGTGACGAGCTTACCTATGGAGGCATTAAATTCGGACATTCCTTGATGCAAGATAGCAGACCTATCGTATGGTATATAACCGTAAGCAATCGCGATGCTGTAACTGCTCGAGGCATTGCCGTTGGCGACACCTTGAAAAAGGTTATGGATGTCTATGGACGCCCTGATTTTATCGACTTTAATAACCGGTGGTTCTATGGATATCTTAGATATAATAGCGATAACATTCGCGGTATATTCTTTGAACATAATGGTAGCAAGGTGACGAAGATTATCGTAAGCGATAATTAAGTAGGTGCTATTCCTACGGACGATATATAAAACAATAAATTGAAATTAATCAATATATCTGCTACACTATACATATGAATAATGATTCTTAGTGTTATATGTAGATAAAGGAGTTCCTATGTTATTTGTAGAATATCCAAAATGCACAACGTGCAAAAAAGCAAAGAAGTTTTTAGATGATCATCATATTGAGTACACAGACCGTGATATTAAATCTGAAAATCCTACAGCTGAGGAAATCGCTGAATGGTATCCTCAATCTGGTAAGGATTTGAAAGCTTTCTTTAATACATCAGGCTTGATTTATCGTGAACAACAATTAAAGGATAAATTACCAGGGCTCAGTGAAGAGGAAAAATTAGCTTTATTGGCATCTAATGGTATGCTCGTAAAACGTCCAATTTTGGTATTAGAGGACAAAGTTCTAGTAGGTTTTAAAGAAAAAGAATGGATTGAGGCACTCAATCTATAATCGTTTCTCATCAACATAAAAGGCTGTAACAGCATGTGGTAATACTACACTCTGTTACAGCCTTTTTTGTCATAAAATGTAAAAAATATGCTATAATTAATATACTATTTATAATTTAGAGAGTGTTTATTATGCATATTACAAAGCCCCTATTATGGCTATTAGAACCGTATATCGTATACAAAGCCTATTTGTGGGGCCTTCATTTTTATTCGCATCCATTAACTTGGGAAGGTGAAGTGGATTGGTTTTCATTGACCTTGACCATATTGCTCGCCATTGATGCTGTTGTATTACCACTTTTATTGTTATACCTACCAGCATGTAATCCCCACAAGGAAGTTCCCAAATGGATTATGAGGATGTTTAATCCTTTAGATCGTTTTGTAGCTTGGATTGAAGGAAAACAACTTGGTACGGTATGGATGAAAATCATTGGCGCTTTATGGGCCTTTTTTATATACCTTGTACCTGTTTATATCGGTGGACAACTAGCGATGGCCGTCGTTGTATCACTCATTTATGATGTGCTAATTTGGGCGACCATACAGGTGCAATAGACGTTCCTGTAAAGGATAACGGATTTACTACACCATGAGACTTATAATATAAATGTAGATTATGAACTAGGTATATACTGTACAGATTAGGTAACACAGTATTTCTGGAGGCAGGATATACTTTCACAAGGAGGAGTCATGAATACCTTAGAATGCATTAAAACACGCCATAGTACGCGCAAATTTAAATCTGAACCTGTGGCAAAGGAATTACTAGATACTGTTATTGATGCGGGTCGTCGCGCGCCAACAGGTGGCAATTTACAACCTACACATTTTATGGTCATTACCAATCCGGATGTGTTGAAAGAACTAGTAACCCTTGTTCAAGAAGAGTATGGTAAGACGGAAGTAACGGAACAAACGCCGCCATACATGGTGAACATCATTAAAATGTCCAAAGAAGGCAAATTTGTGTTCCACTACAATGCACCGGCGCTTGTCGTATTGGCTCATAAACCTGTGCTAGCCAATAATTTCTCTGATGCGGCGTGTGCTATGCAAAACATGATGCTTGCATGTAATGAACTAGATTTGGGCTGTTGCTGGGTTAACCAATTGCGTCATTTACAAGACAATGAACGCCTCGTGGCGCGCTTGCGCGAACTCGGTATGGGCGATGATGAAAAGGTTTATGCTAGCCTTTCCGTTGGCTATCCAGATTTGCCAAATGGATTAAATCGCAGAGAACTGGACATCAAAGGAAATCCTGTAACATATATAGGTTAATAAATGCTCTGTAACAGTTATAGATTGAGAAATAATCCATTCCGCTAAACAATAAAATAGAAGAATAAAGTAAAAGGTCCTCAGGATGATGTATGACTACACTAATTGTGTGGTCATACATCATCCTTGAGGATTTTTTTGAGCTCTGCTGATGACTATATAGTATGTATGTATGTATGTAAATAAAAAGTGAAAAATTGTGCTTTGCCAATATACCTATATAGGTATATAGTATAGATAAGCATATACCAGTATGGGTATATGCAGAATGATGTTAATAGTTATATTCAGTTGAATAACAATATATAGTACGATTGATATATTGTTGCCGGAGGTATATATGGCAACGCACAATACAATAAAAGACTGGTTCCTGGAACATACCGAACCACTAACATTAATTATAGATAAAATGGATCATGCATTCTTGGTGGATGATTCTGATGGCACTAAAGCTTGTGATGTGGAAGAATCCTTCCGTACATTAGATAATATATCTGTGTTAAGCATGCCAGTAATGCCAGTACAATGGCATAGTGTATCTCAAACTGCGTTGACATGGACCATGTTAGTTCATCAAGGCTGTCAAAAAATAAAATAATCCCTCTTATAGAACTACAATTTCAAACTAGTTGTATGTAACAAAAAGGCCGCAATCGCGGCTTTTTTTCTTATATAAATTTATAAAGAGACATAGCGTTTACCCACGGCATAGATGTTATTTTAAGCAATATACCATTTTATTCTTTAAAAATACTAAAGAATTTACAGAGATGTATTGACCGTTTGCTGGAAAAATTGTGTACAATTAATTTAGAAATACATAGTGTGTAATGGAGGGCTAATAAATGGCTAAAAATAGGTACATTGGCAGGTTATAATCGGGCTTCGGAGGTGCCGGAAGACGATTATTTATTGCTAGAAAAATCAATTGGGATTTCCTTTGTATGTGGTAGCAAAAGGAATTGGTAAATGCATATCGTCCATATTTGGAACCATTAAATTTAACATATACTCAATACATCGTCATGATGGCATTGTGGCAATACGGTGACTTATCCGTAAAAGAATTGGGGCAAGTATTGCGTTTAGATTCTGGTACATTAACACCACTGCTTAAAAAATTGGAACTGAAAGGGTTCTTGAAACGCAAACGTAGTCGTAATGATGAACGCGTTGTGATGGTTATTCTTACAGAAGAAGGTCATAACATTCGTGCAGAAGCAATTGAAGTACCTAAGTTATTAGTCGCTAAATCTAAAGAAGTGTTCTCTGTTCATGAAGCGGCTGAATTGAGAGCTTTACTTAACAAATTGTTAGATGCTATCGATGCTGCTCATGGTGTAGTTAATCCTGAGGATATTAAACGATAAAAAATATATAACACAGTAAGGTAAAGCCATTGTAACACCTAGTATGTTTGCGTTTAGTATTGTGTATGTTTTATATGTGGTATAATTTAAGTAACTTTTGTATTATGGGGTCATTGAGAGTAGCCCCAGTGTTACCCTTTAGGGGGGAAGGAGAACAGTATGAATAAGAAATTTGTTACAACATTTGCTCTAGCAGCAACATTATTAGTTGGTTCCGTAGCTAGTGCAGCTAACTGGAATGGCTTAGATAATTATCCAGAGGTACCAAACAGTGCTAATGGTACAGAAACTTACTTCTTTGACAAAGCATCTGAATTTAAATTGATCGATGGCAGCCGTAACTATGTATTCGGTATTAATGTGGTGAATATGCACAACAACCAATACGGCGAAGCTACATTGTTCAAATATATCGTGCATCCTAGCTTGAATGTAGTCTATCGTTTTGCTCCAGATGGTCAATTGTACCAAATCAATCCTGGCACGAACGAATTCAACATGTTCAAGGCTGCTTGGAAAGAAGTATATGGCACAGAATTTGAATTCACTAATATGAATGCAGTGCCTGCAACTGTAAATGTTCATCCATAATAATTAAATACTTATAATGGTGAAAGTTCACGTATGGGAGCTTTCACCATTATTGTATATACATGTATTAGTTTTTATGAGGCGATTAGTATGACAGTGCTTTCGTTCTGTAAAAGCTATATGTATTGTGTTAGGAGGTAAGGATGGCAAAATCTGAATTTGCGCAAGCCTATATGGAGCGCATGTTTCCTGAAATCGCATCCCCCGCAGGATATATAGATCCTGAATTTGAAGATTTATTTGAAAACTTTGCCTTTCATGAGGTTATTACCGAAGATGGTTGTAATGTAGCGGCACACAGTCGATTTTTAGCGATTTTAGCTATATTAGTCGGTGCAGGTGCAACGGAAGAATACTCGTTGATGATGCCCGCTGCCTTGAACTTCGGGGTTATTCCTGATGAAATTGTAGAGCTCATCTACCAAGCGGTACCATATCTTGGTATTGGTCACGTACGTCCGTTCTTTAAGATTACTAATAAGATTTTTGACTATCGAGATGAAGATATTCAAAATCCGCATCGTAGCACCGTAACGAGTGAGACACGCCTTGAGAAGGGCATTGAAAAACAGGTTGAAATCTGGGGCGAAGGCATGAGAGACTTTTACCAATCAGGCCCATAAGAAACGCGCCACATCAACAAGTGGCTGTCTAATATGTTTGGCGATTACTATACGCGTAAAGGCTTGACTACGCGTCAACGAGAAAATGATTACCTTCTGTTTCCTCATGGCTCAAGGTGGCTGTGAAGCACAGCTAAAGGTTCATGTTATTGGTAATTTGAACGTCGGAAATGACAAGCAATATTTGATTAGCATTGCATCTCAGTGCGTGCCATATATTGGGTATCCACGCGTGTTGAATGCATTAACTTGTATTAATGCTGGCTTTGCAGAGTGGGCGGCTAGTCAATGATTTTTAAATTATAAGGAGTGTTATGATTCTTTCTGGTTTAAGTTTAATTATGATTATCGCCTCAATTCCGGCGCTAATCATCGCTGCGGCGGGGCATGAATATGCTCATGCAAAGGCAGCAGATTTATTGGGTGATCCTACGCCTCGTATGATGGGACGCCTTACGATGAATCCTTTTGTACATCTCGATCTAGTTGGTTCCTTAGCCCTTATTATCGGTGGCTTTGGATGGGCAAAACCAGTTATTGTAAATCCTACTAATTTTAAGGACCCACGGACCGATGACATGATTGTGTCCATAGCAGGCCCTATGGCTAATATTTTGATGGCCTTTATTGCGTATGTTATCATGCGAAGCTTAGATGTAGTGGGTTTATTAGAGAATGAGTCTCTGTACCTCGTATTGTTACTCATCGTTGTGTATAACATCAACTTCGCCATCCTTAATATGATGCCCATCCCACCGCTTGATGGCAGTCATATTTTGATGAACTTTTTGCCCCTAAAATGGCAAGTTCATATAGCTCGATTTAGTATCGTTTCCTTGCTCATTTTAATCGCTATTTTGAATTCCCCTATTGCAACTCGTATTTTCGTGCCATTGCAAAAATCTATTTTAGGGGGTTTTGAAAGCATCGTTAATTTAGTGCTCTAGTATTGGTAAACATTTATATGTAACTGGGACGGTAACAAACTATAACCCCATTAAAATATAGCCCCTTTTATTAAAGGGCTATAACAAAATAGTCCATTACACTAAAAAGGCTATTAGTTGATTGTATTTGATCAACTAATAGCTTTTTTGTGTTTTAAGCAAAAAGGGTCCCGAAGGACCCTTTTCGTTGGTATAATAAAATATATGCTAAATGCGACCTTGTTCTTTTAGTTCTGCTAGTAATTTTACAATGCGTGGGCCACAGCCTTTGCCGCCACAGGCACCGGTACCGGCTCTAGTGGCTTCTTTTACAGCAGGAAATGTATGAGCACCATTAAAAATGGCCTCTTTAACCGTTTTTCGTGTAATGCTGCGGCATGTACACACCTTTGTTAATTTATCCAGAATCGCTTCTGGCACTTGGTTATTTTCAAATTCCATATATTCCTCTTTGACTTACGTGAGTCATTATACACTAAATTACATCGAAACTTTACGATATAGTTTAGTATAGCATATATGAGGTTTATTTGTTAAGTTATTTCGGAGGTTCTGATGTTACGACGTATATTAGCAGCGACTATGGTTGGTGCACTAGCGCTGGCGGCAGGCTGTGCTTTACCGAATCCGTTTGCTCACAAGGTGGAGGCTGTTACCTATGAATCGGTGGCACAGAGCGAGCTTTCACCAGAAGAAAAGGTAGATACATTAGTGGCGAATATGTCCGATGCGGACAAGGTAGGCCAATTGTTAATGATTGGTATTCATGGAAAGACATTAAATGATGATGCAAAGTTTATGCTCAACGAATATCGGGTGGGCGGTATTATTTTGTTCGACCGCAATATGGAAAGTAAGGAGCAGGTGAAAACGCTCATCACCGATATTAATAAGGTAAGTAAAAATGCTGGTCTTACGCCATTATTTATCGGTATCGATCAAGAGGGCGGTGCTGTGGCGCGCATGGACGATCAGTTGATAAAGGTGCCGCCAGCAGAAGAGTTAGGACAAGGTACTGCCAGTGATGCGGCTGATTTGGCAAATCGAGTGGGAACTGAGTTAAAAGACCTTGGTTTTAACATCAATTTTGCGCCTGATGCGGACTTGGGATTGACCTATGGTCGCTCCTATAGCACAGATCCTGACCGAGTTGTACAATTCGCTCATGCTGTCGGCAATGCGTACGACGCATCTGGTTTATGGTATTCGTACAAGCATTTTCCAGGCATTGGTAAAACCGATGTGGATTTGCATGCGGACACGAGCATTGTACCTGCATCTAAAGATACCTTGCTCGCTGAGGATACAAAGGTATTCGTAGATCTTATTCAGCAATCTAAACCGAACACATATATGATTATGGTATCTCATGCGATGTATCCGCAAATTGATCCAGATTATCCGTCTAGTCTCTCTAAGAAAATCATTACCGACTGGCTTCGTAAGGATATGGGCTATAAGGGCGTTGTTGTTACCGACGATATGGACATGGGGGCCCTCGCTAAACACTATACCTTTGGCGATATGGCGGTGCAATCCATCCAAGCGGGCAGCGATATCCTGCTCGTGTGCCATGAGTATGAACATATGCAGGCCGCTTATAATGGGCTTATGAAAGCCGTCAAAGACGGAACCATCTCCAAGGAACGCCTTGATGCATCGGTGAAACGGATATTGCTTATGAAATTGAGTCATGGTATATAAATACTAGTGTAAACCATAGTATATAGTGTATTCATAACAATATAGTATCAACTCCATACAGGATTTTTTGATACCGATAGAGAATTAATAAGTATAGTTATTCTCTATCGGTATATTTTTTGCGTTAGTACGCGTTAGGAGTGATGTATATGGTTAGAAGAATTATGTTGAACGGTACGTCTTATTTTGGGCAAGGTGCGATTCAAGAAATTGTGAACGAAATTAAGAATCGCCACTTTAAAAAAGCTCTCGTTACATCTACACCTGATTTATTTGAGTTTAAGGTAGCTACAAAGGTTACGGACTTACTCGATGAAGCAGGTATTGAATATGCTATTTATGACGGCATTAAACCAAATCCTACCATCGAAAATGTAACGGCTGGCGTTGATGCATGTAAAGCGGCTGGTGCTGATGTTATCGTTGCTGTTGGTGGCGGTAGCCCTATCGATACAAGTAAAGCGATTGCAACGATTATTACGAATCCTGAGTTCGCCGATGTACGTAGCCTTGAAGGTTTAGCGCCTACTAAGAACCCTTGCTTGCCAATTATCGCTGTAACAACTACGTCTGGTACAGCTGCAGAGGTTACTATTAACTACGTTATTACAGACGTTGAAAAAAACCGTAAATTCGTTTGCGTAGATCCTCATGATATTCCAATTGTAGCTATCATAGATCCTGATATGTCCGCGTCTATGCCGACAGGTCTTTGCGCAGCAACAGGTATGGATGCTCTCGTGCATGCCGTAGAAGGCTATATCACAAAAGGTGCGTGGGAACTCACTGATATGCTTCATTTGAAAGCTATCGAAATCATCGGCCGTTCCTTGCGCAGCGCAGTGGCTGGCGAATATGCAGGTCGCGAAGCCATGTCAGTTGGCCAATACATCGCCGGCATGGGCTTCTCTAACGTAGGTCTCGGTATTGTTCACTCCATGGCACATCCATTGAGTGCTGTATATGACATCCCTCATGGCAAAGCTTGTGCAATGCTCCTCACTGCAGTTCTTAAATTCAATGCGCCTGAAACAGGTGCTAAATATCGTGAAATTGCTCGCGTTATGGGCGTTGCTGATGTGGATGCTATGGATGAAAGCACCTACCGTCAGGCTGCCATCGACGTTATCCAAAAACTAGCCGATGATGTAGGCATTCCTAAATCCCTCAGTGAAGCTGGCGTAAAACGCGAAGATATTCCATTCCTCGCTGAATCTGCTTTCAACGACGCATGTACGCCAGGTAATCCACGAGATGTGACCGTTGACGAGATCATTGGTATTTATGAATCTATATTCTAATTAAGTGTAATCAATAACAATATGGTACAGCATCTATATGGTAAATCATTACTCATATAGATGCTGTTCTTTTTTACTCACGAATTCGTGAGTAAGATATTTACATTATGTAAATATAAAGATATACTGTGAGTAAAGAGGGCAGGAGGTGTGAAAATGAAGCATACTGGGCATACAAAGAATACAGAAAATATAGGGTTGATTGAAGATTTGCGAACGGAATTTAAAAGTGATGTTAAGAAACTTTCAGAAGAAACAATAGTTGAGGCCGTTGTAGCATTGGCAAATACAGAGGGTGGTACATTATATATTGGCATAGAGGATGATGGGACGATTACGGGCGTGCATAAAAAACACCAGTCTACAGCGGGGTTAAGTGCTATGATTTTTAATCGTACGGTACCTAATGTTTCTGTTAGTACAGATATTATGTACAGTTTTACAAAACCTATTATTAGTATTACGGTTCCAAAGAGTTATGAGTTGATTTATACATCGAGTGGACGGGCATTACAACGTCGGTTAAAAGGGGATGGCACGCCAGAAAATTACCCGATGTTTCTCCGTGATATTCGGCGTTATATGGTAAATGCCTATGGTCTAGATGTGTCCGCCTATCCTATTTTAGATGCGACATGTGATGATTTGTCCTTGCTCGAGTTTGAAAGAATGCGTTCCATGATTTCTAAGTATAGAGGAGATCAGTCGCTACTTGAGCTGGATAATTTAAAATTAGCGCAAGCCTTACAATTAGTACAAACCGTAGATGATACCGTTCACCCAACAATGGCTGGATTGATACTACTAGGTAAAGGCGAGCGAATCAGGGATTTAATACCGACTGCAGAGTCTGCTTTCACCATGATGAAAGGCACTAAATTAATTAGGAATGTATCAGAGCATATCCCTGCACTGCAGGCCATTGAGCGCTGTATTGAATCGTTAGATTTAGTCAATATGATGACGGAACTATTTCCTGGTCCGGTTGCTGTTCGATTGATGGATATAGACCCTATTTCTTTTAGAGAGGCATTAGTAAATGCTTATTCTCATAGGGATTACACAGAAATGGGACGCATTCGTGTTGAAATTAACGATGAGCAAATATCAATCACGAGTCCTGGCGATTTTATGCAAGGGATTACACCCAATTCCGTATTGTTTGCAGAACCTCGTAGTCGTAATACCGCATTAGCCGATGCTTTCAAACGAATCGGATTGGCTGAAAAGACGGGGCGTGGTGTGGATAAAATTATTGAACCATCACTATTTGCAGGGCGTCCGGTACCTCGATATGACGAGTCTACAAGTACTTATGTGCGCGTTGTTTTTGATAAGGCACCTGTAGATGATAATTTTGTTACCCTTAATCGTACAAAAATCAGGTCAAGTCCAATATGGAGCTTAGCTTAAGAGGGTTAATGGTTTTGTATACTATACGTAAACTCAAACAATCTAGTATGGACGATATTATTCGTGATTGTCAGTTATCTCCTGCTATTTGTGAAATGAATGTTAAACAATTATTAAAGATGAATATTATCCAATTGGTCGATATGGATGGTAAGCAGTTGTATTATTTGAATACTGCTGATTATGTATATCGATTACATGGAACCTCACAAGTATATGATGTTACGCCGACTTATGGAAATCCATATATTAAAAGCCTTCCATTCATTGCTCAATGCTGTTGATCAAGTGACGCGTACGGACGTAGCTAATGCACTAGGTATTTCTAAACCGCAGGCGTATCGGCTGATTATGAAGCTATTCAATAAGGGGATTCTTGAAAAAGTAGGAAACGGCAAGTATACTAGTTATAAATATACTGATACGTATGTAGCGGAAAAAATTCGCCTAGAACGGATGACAGAGAAATCGTTATTGCCGTCTATTTAGAGAATCCTACATAGATTAGACTGATGTTCGATATATTTTTCACGAGGAGGAGAATGCATGAAATTATGGAAACTAAATAAACACAGCTCTACCTTGGCAGATATGTCGATGAATCGTATTTTGCTATCTGAACTCATCGTCAAAGGGGCATTAGTAGGTATTATTGCAGGCTTTTTCGGAGCTGCTTATCGGTACTTAATTCTCGAGTCCGAGCATGTTAGGTGGCATTTGATGGGCGATATTTCTATCGAATGGGCCATAGCCTGGCTCATTGCCATGGTAGTGTTTGCTTTTATTATCGATCGATTGTTGACGTGGGCACCATTATCTGGGGGTTCAGGTATTCCTCAAATTGAAGGGGAAATGTTGGGTTTATTTGACATGAAGCCATATCGCACGCTTATTTCAAAGATGATAGGTGGCGTATTGACAGGCTTTGCAGGATTTTCTGTGGGGCGTGAAGGGCCAGCTGTACAAATAGGGGGCTCTGCTGGTAAAATCGTGTCCTATTGGATGAACTCTGGATTGCGTGAACAGCGGATTCTTACCTCCGCTGGAGCTGGAGCTGGTCTGACCGCTGCCTTTAGCGCACCTGTATCCGGCGCCATGTTCGTCTTTGAAGAGGTACATAAGAGTTTTTATCCATACCTTGTTATTCCTACTTTTGTGGCTACGCTCATATCGAACTACATTACGGTAACTATCTTTGGCCTTACGCCGGCCCTCGGATTTTCCGTAACTTCAGGGATGCCGCTTGATTATTTTCCGGTTCTGCTCGGTGTAGGTGTTTTAATGGGGCTCTGCGGTGTATTGTTTTGCCGCATGATATTTGCCTTTAAGCGTTTCTTCGAGTGGATGAAATGCTCTCGTTTCTTAAAACTTGTGATTACTTTTGTGACTGTGGCCGTTATCGGCTTTGATTCCCAGCTTTTATTGGGCGGTGGCAATGATCTAGTAGGGCAGCTAGCCTTTCAATCTCATGGTGTATTGCTTCTCGGTGGCATTGTGCTGGGTAAAATCTTGCTCACTACCTTTTGTTATGGCAGCGGCGCACAGGGCGGCATCTTTCTACCGATGCTTGTTATCGGTGCATCAGCCGGTGCTTTTTGTGAAAGCCTGCTTTCATCCATGGGATTAATAGCTCCAGATTTTGTACCTCAATTTGTTCTTTGTGCCATGGGTGGCATGCTAGCGGCTGCTATGCGTACCCCAATTTTGGCGATTTTACTCGTTCTTGAAATGACGGATAGCTTTTCCAATATCTATGCTATTGGTATCGTTACTATCGTGGCGTACTTGGTAGCAGAAATGCTGAAAGAACCACCTATTTATGATTCCTTATTACAAGCTATGAGCGGTCAAAGCAACTTAGAAAATGTGCAAACATTCTTCCAAACTAAGGTTCCTGTGGTGGCCTCTTATATTAATACACCATTACAAGACCTTAATTTGCCTGATGGAACACTCATCGTTAGCATTCGCCGGAATGGTACATATATCGTGCCTCTTGGCGATGTGAAACTAGAATCGGGAGATGAACTGCAAGTCTCTTGTGAACGAGGACGTTTAAAAGCAGCAAAATCGTATTTCCAATCTAATTAGCTTTAAATCGTTTTGGACTGAGGTCCTACTAAAAAAGCCTCCACCGGCCGGGTCTGACTTCGGCCTACGGCCTTCGCAGGGCCAAAGTCGTTTTTTTAGTAGGACCTCAGTCCTTTGTCATTTAGAACTATTAAGATTAGAAATATGATTTTGCTGCATTATTACAGACAGTAGAGGAAGGGACCCGAAGTCGTTTTTTCGAGGCAGCTCACCTTTTTTATTTCTTCAATTATAGATTGGGAATACGATTTAGCTGCTTCTGAGTTTTTTTGGTATACTTATTATAAATATAACAGGAGGTGTCGATATGAAGACGTATTCTTTTCCATATGATTATAAAAGTGTAGATGTGTCTATTGATGAGCGGTTTGTGCAGGGGGTTCTTGTGTCTAATGCGGCGGCGTATAAGGCAGAGAAGAGTCCCGCTGAGCTTGTTGAGGATGCGCTTGATCACCCTATTAATAGCCCTTCTTTAGAGGAGTTGGTAGCAGGAAAACGCAATATGGTTATCATTACGAGTGATCATACGCGTCCTATGCCTAGTAAGGTGACGTTGCCGATTTTGCTTCGTCGCATTCGTGCAGTAAACCCTACGATTGATATTACGATTTTAATTGCCACAGGCTTTCACAGACCGATGTCTCACGAAGAGATGGTAAATCGTTTTGGCGAAGATCTTGTTAAGACTGAAAACATCATTAACCATGATTCTGAAGATGCAGCGAATATGGTGGAAATTGGTACATTGCCATCTGGCGGCAAGTGCGTCATCAATCGTTTAGCAGTGGAAACAGAATTACTCATTTCCGAAGGTCTAATTAACCCTCATTTCTTCGCAGGATTCTCTGGCGGTCGCAAATCCGTGTTGCCAGGCGTTGCATCCAAGGTTACAGTGCTTGCAAATCATTGTGCTGAGTTTATTGAAAGCGAGCATTCTCGGACCGGTAAAATCGACGAAAATCCAATTCATAAGGATATGTTGTATGCTGCACGAACAGCGAATTTACAATTTATTTTGAATGTTGTCATCGACAGCAAAAAGGAAATTATCAAGGCTGTAGCAGGCGATTGTGTAGATGCGCATAAGGCGGGCTATGAATTTATTCGCTCTTTGTCGTCTGTGAAAGCTATGCCTGCAGATATCGTTATTACTAGCAATGGTGGATACCCATCGGATCAAAACCTATATCAATCTGTTAAGGGTATGACTGCTGGCGAAGCATCTTGTAAAGATGGTGGTGTGATTATTATTGCTGCATCCTGCAAGGAAGGCCATGGTGGTGAGGCTTTGTATGAAGCTATTAAAAAAACATGGAAAGCCCTCAACAAATTTTGAACGATATCCACGGTGTACCGCGTAATGAAACTAAGCCATACCAATGGAAAATTCAAATCTTAGCTCGTATCTTGAATCATTTTAAGGTTATCGTTGTTACCGAAGATTGTGACCATCAAGTCATCCGCGATATGCATATGACTCCTGCATCCACATTAGAGGAAGCATTGGGCATTGCACGAGGTATTATGGGCGAAGATGCATCGATTACTATCATTCCTAATGGGTCTACAGTGATTGTAGAGTAGGAGTATTCTTATGACTGATAATATAGTTTTATTCTATCTATTTTTTATCGTAGTCGGATTTTTTACGGCTATGCTTGGTACCATTATTGGTGCCGGCGGTGGCATTATATTTGTGCCGCTATTCATGTACTGGTTCCCTGAGTGGAGCCCATCTATGATTGTAGGTACCTCTCTATTTTCTGTTATGTGTAATGCCATTTCGGGATCGATTGCCTATCTTAGACAGAAAAAGGTATATATTAGTGCGGCCCTCATTTTTAGTGTGGCAACCTTTCCGGGGGCCATCTTAGGGGCTCAAATGTCCGATGGGTTTTCTGGACCGGGATTCAAATTTGCCTTTGGCTGTTTCCTGTTGTTTGCATCCTTCTTGATTGGCTTTAAGAACTTTGGTAAGAAGGGGGAACGCAAGGAAGAATCCCTTTCAATGGACCAAGTAAGCTATAATAAACCTGTAGGTATCGGCATTAGTATCATCGTTGGGTTCATTTCCAGTATCTTAGGTATTGGTGGTGGTTTAATCCATGTGCCGGCCCTCATCTACATCATGGGATTTCCTACTCACTTGGCGACGGCTACGAGCCATGCCATCTTGGCGGTATCCACCGCAGTAGGCGTTATTACCCATCTCTTAGAGAACCATATTGTGTTTAGCATCGCCATTCCTGCTAGTATTGGTGCCGTGTTTGGTGCTCAAGCAGGCGCTCAAATTTCAAAACGCCTCAAGGCAAAGGCCATCTTGGCTCTTATGAGTATTGGTGTCTTTGGCTTGGCTGTGCAGCTCATTATTGTTTCTGGAATTATTTTGCTATAACTAAAATGCATATATAAATTATATTGATAATTTTTAATATAATTTATGCAGAATACCATTTAAAAAAATGTATAAATATAAAAACACGCTTCCTTGTTAATATCTTATAAAAAAATAGGCGTATTCTCTTAGGAATCTCTAGATTTTTGAGAGAGGTATATGTAGCTGAAAAGAATGATATAGATATATTTTTATTGATATTTTTTTAGTTAAAGTACAAATGAAGAACCAAGAAACTGAAAGTGGATTTCAACTAGGTATAGATTTATATGATGAAACTATAGAATTTATATTTCATATATAACTTATGCATAATTGTAGCGATTGAAATGAGAAGAGCGTATACTAAATATACAAGATTTTACCCTTAAGATAGGATTGGAGGAAATTCAAGTGAGTACGCTTATTAGAGATTACGAACGCTTTGCTAAAGAGGCAAAAATGATTTGCAAAGATCGTGTGTATACGGATTATTTACGTCGTTATGCATATGGTGTAGATGCATCCTGTTATAGTTACTTACCAAAGGTAGTTGTAAAGGCAGAGGATGAACAAGAGGTAAGACGCCTCATTCGTTTATGTCAACAATGCGGCACACCATTTACATTCCGTGCGGCTGGTTCTTCTTTGTCTGGTCAGTGCTCCAGTGAAGACGTGCTCATCGTATGTAATGATGGCTTCAAGAAAATGGAAGTTATCGACGATGGCAAAGCCTTAAAATGTGAGTGCGGTGTTATTGGTTCCGACGCGAACGATTTATTGAAACCGTACAATCGTAAAATTGGTCCAGATCCTGCAACGCTTGCAACAGCATTAGTAGGCGGTATTTTAAATAATAACTCCTCCGGTATGTGCTGTGGTACGGCGCAAAACTCTTATAAAACAATTCGCTCCATTCGCGTTGTTTTATTAGATGGCTCTATTCTTGATACATCCGATCAAAAGAGCATCGACCAATTCCTCAAAGAGAAACCTCAAATGGTAGAAGATATCTTGCAATTGCGCAAAGAAATCTTAGCCGATGAAGAATTGACTCATTTGATTCATCACAAATACAAAATTAAAAACACTACAGGCTACGGTTTAAACTCCCTTGTAGACTTTGAAGATATTATCGATATCATTAATCACTTGTTCATCGGCTCTGAAGGCACATTAGGCTTCGTATCTGAAATCGTGTACAACACTGTTGAAGACGTACCTCATAAAGGTTGTGGTCTTATGTTCTTCAGCACATTGAACGATGCATCTCTTGCGGTTGTAGCATTGGCTAATATGGGTCGTGAAAAGGTTGTGGCTGCGGAAATGATGGACTATCAATCCTTGCGCGCTGTTCAACGCCTTGAAAATGTACCTGACTTTGTTCGTGAAGTGCCTGAAGGTACGAGTGCTATCTTGTTCCAAACTGAAAGCTATTCCAAAGAAACTGTAGATGAAAACTTAGCTTTCATTAAAGAACAATTGAAAGACATTCCAACAGCTATTCCAAGTCTTTATTCTCAAGATCCTAAAGAATACGATTCCTGGTGGGCTATTCGTAAAGGTATCTTGCCAATTGTTGGTGGTCAACGTAGAAAAGGCACTACTGTTATTACAGAAGACGTTTGCTTCCAAATTGAAGACTTCACTAAAGGCATCGAAATGCTTACTGAATTATTCTACAAATACGATTTCGTAGACGGTGGCGTCATCTTCGGTCATGCCTTGTCCGGTAACGTTCACTTTAACATCACTCCTGACTTCAGCGACCCTAAAGATACTAAGAACTTCGGCGATTTAGTAAAAGAAATGTCCGAACGTGTATCTGGTTTCGGCGGTTCTTTGAAAGCTGAACATGGTACAGGTCGCATGGTAGCACCTTTCATCGAAATGGAATGGGGTAAAAAAGCGTACGAAATTAACCGTCGCATCAAAGCTATCTTTGACCCTGAACGCATCTTGAACCCTGATGTTATCATCACTGATGATCCAGATGTGTACAAGAAAAATCTTAAAGCACAATGCGCTATCGACGATGCTTTCACAATCTGTATGGAATGTGGTTTCTGTGAAAAACATTGCCCAAGCCGTAATTTAACATTGACTCCACGTCAACGCATTGCGTTGTTACGCGAAACAAAACGCCTTGAAGATGAAGGTAATTATGCGCTTGCCGCTGAGCTTAGAAAAGGCTATGAATACTATGGTATTGAAACTTGTGCAGCATGCTCCATGTGTAAAGGCCTTTGCCCTCTTAGCATTGATACTGCACAAATCGCATTGTCCATGCGTCGCATCGATCCTCCTGCACCAGAATTGGCTAAAAAAATCTACAACAATTTCTCTACAACTATTGAAATGTGTCGTGCCGGTGTGAGCCTCGAAGGCATTGCAGGTTCTATCATTACGCAAAAAGCAATCTCTAAAATTACAGAAGGCTTGCATGGCGTAACGGGTATTACACCATATGTTCCTAAAACAACACCTAAAGCTAATCGTTATAAATTGAGAAACCGCATCAAACCTACTAACTTTGAAAAGGTTGTATATTTCAGTACTTGTGCGAACCGCGCATTCAAGCCTAACCAAGGTTATGACGATGACCGTAGTTTGCAACAAGTTGTAGAAAGTCTCTGCAACAAGGCTCATATCGATATTATTTACCCTCAACATATTGAAAATCTTTGCTGTGGCTTGAGCTTTGAAACTATGACGACGTTCATGAACGGGCTGTCAAAGACTTGCATGATGCATTGATGAAAGCATCTCAAAATGGTAAATACCCAATCGTAATCGACCATAGTGCATGCTTCAATCACGCTTTCAAACATATGCCAGACTTAGAAATCAACGATATTTCTGAATTCTTGTGCAAATATGTTGTGCCGCATCTCGACATTGAAAAATGCGATGAACGCGTAATCGTACATAAACAATGTAAGATTAAATCTTTAGGTAAATCTCAATACATTGAAGACTTGGCTCGTCTATGCACAGACCATGTATTTAACATCAAATCCTTCGCATGCGATGGTTTCGCTGGTCAAAAAGGCTTCTTTACACCAGAACTTAACAAATCTGCTACAAAAGACCTTGCTGGTGAAATTGCTGAATACGGTGCTACACTAGGCGTAAGCTCCAGTTCCACATGTGAAATTGGTCTTGGTGAAAGCGGTGGCATCCCATTCGTAGGCGTTGCATTCCTATTAGACCGTTGCTCTAAGGCTAAGAAATAATAATACTGAAATAAGATTCTAGTATTATCTATTAGGGGTTTGTTTTTCTATTAAGTATGATATACTATACGTAGGTAGTAGAGTGTATGAAATTACCTACAAGATAACAAAAAGGACGAGTGGCAGCTCGTCCTTTTTCTATATTATTATGCTATGCATTTTGGAGATTATTTAAGAATGGAATATATGATATGAGAAGAATTTTATCTATATTTGTACTACTTATATTTATTAGTGGTTGTGGATTAAATCAGAATACAAATAATAGTAATATAGAAAGCAATATTACGAGTTCAAGTACACCCTCTAAAGACAGTAGTAAAGTGACTAATTTAGATAATCATTTAGTTACCGCTAAACAGGCTTTATCTGCTGGGGATTACACTAAAACCATCGAGGAGGCCACAGCCTCTATTAAAGATAACCCTAATAGTTCCGAAGCTTATTCTGTGCGAGGTTTCGCAACGGCTTTACATGGCGATACAGCTAAAGGCTTAATAGATACTAAAAAAGCTTATGATTTAGATCCTAATAATGTGGCTAATTATTATAACATGGCTATGGTGTACAAGTTACAAGGCCAATTAAACGATTCTAAACAGTGGTTTGAAAAGGTATTAGAAAAGGACCCTAGTAATACTTGGTCCGTCTATGGTATTGCTACCATTTATGCAGACCAAGGGGATGATACTAAGGCCCTTGAATGGTTGGAAAAAGCTATTAAGATTGACCCTTCTGTAAAGGCGGTTGCAGCTGAACAAGATCACTTTGCACGCTTTCACCATAATGCGAGGTTTAAAACAATAGTAGGGCGATAATTTGATGTATGCATTTTAGTCATTACATATGAATTTCAGTTATAACTTATATTTTGGTACATATGATTTACTGTTATATTCATTGACTTTGTGCATATTTTTACACTATATTGGACTTAGAACAACGAATACAGAGAATAGGTGTCGCAAGACTTAATAGAGAAATCGGTACAAGCCGATGCGGTCCCGCCACTGTAAGGACGAGCCTGCTTTCATACATGTCACTGGAGAAATCTGGGAAGGCGAAAGCGAGGTGATGACCCCGAGCCAGGAGAACTGCCTATTTGATAATCACCGTTATGTACCTACGAGCGATAGGAAGGGGATTGAGGTATGCTTTTTACAATAGTTTTAGTGTACCATTCAATATGTAACCTAACGTGTCACTCTCGGGTGGCACGTTTTTTTTATTGCCACGCTAGAGGGTCGTTCATATATGGCATAGGCTTAATAGTTTGACTGGAGATTCATCATCATGATGGACATATATTTGGCACCTATGGAACTCATATACGAAGCAACTCACTGGTACGGTGCGCTGTTCCCCTGTATGGTTTCAAGTTGAAAAGGAGGCACATATATGTCTGACAAAAAGACTTCAAAGGACGCTGAACGCGATTTACTGGCGCCTGTATCCTTTGATGAATTTGAGAAACCTACGTATGAACGATGGCAGGCTGAAGTTGAAAAAGGCGTTAAAAGGTGGCGACTTCCATAAAAAGATGTTCACTCCAACTTATGAAGGTATTACGCTACAACCAATTTATACACCTGCATTGCATGCGGAGAATATTCCAAAAGGTGTTTACCCTGGAGCTGGACAGTTCCTACGTGGCACAATAGCCAGTGGCTATATCAAAAGAATCTTGGGGCGTATCCCAATATGTTGATGATTCATTGCCTAAGGATGCTAACCATGCAAGTTTATACGAAATTGTAAAAGGTGGCACCATCCACAATATTCGTCTTGATGAGGCTACACGCCATGACCAAGACGTACAAGTTGGCGCATCCGTTGGTGTGGGCGGTACTTCCTTGTCCACAATGGATGATTGCAGTCAATTAATTGAACGATTCAATTTTAAGGAAAATCCTTTATATATTGAAACTGGTGCATCTGCAGCCATTTTGCTTGGTATGTTATCAGCAACTGTAAAAGCTTCTAAAAAGCAAACATCCGATTTGAAAGGTCTCGTTGGTGCAGATCCTATCGGCGTGTGGGCAAAAGACGGTGCATTGCATATGTCTTTGGACACAGCTTTTGATGAAATGGCGCATACTGTTGTGTGGGCTAAAGAACAAGCTCCAGAACTTAGAACAGTACTCGTATCTGGCGATGTGTACGCTAACGGCGGCGCTAACGATGTACAAGAGGTTGCTTATACATTGGCAACAGCCGTTTGTTATGTACGTCAATTGGCACAACGCAACATCGATATGAAAACCATTGCTAAGAGCATGATGTTCACATTCTCCATGGGTGCTAACTTCTTCATGGAAATCGCTAAATTACGTGCGTTGCGCGTACTTTGGGCTCGCATCATGGAAGAATTTGGTGCGGAAGAACAAGATCGTGCAGTTCATGTACACGGCAGAACATCTGCTTTCACAAAAACCGTATACGACCCATATGTAAACTTGTTGCGTAACACAACACAAGCATTCTCTGGTGTTGTAGGTGGTCTCAATAGCCTTGAAGTTTCTCCATTTGATCAACCAATTCGCAAATCCGATGAATTCTCTCGTCGTATTGCCCGTAACATTCAAGTTATGTTGCAAACTGAATTCGAATTGCGTCAACCAGTTGACCCTGTAGGTGGTTCTTGGTACGTAGAAACATTGGCAGCCGAATTATGCGAAAAAATTTGGGCTGAATTCCAAACTATCGAATCCAAAGGTGGCATCATTGCTGCATTGAAAGAAGGCTATCCACAAGCGCAAGTTAAGTCGATTCTTAACGAACGATTTAAAAATCTTGCGTTCCGTAAAGATGTGGCAGTTGGTAACAACATGTACGCTAACATGACGGAAGAATTGTTGGATCCAAAACCTGAAAATCAAGAAACATTACGTCAAAAACGTGTAGCTCATCTTGAAGAATACTTGGCTGGTGCAGATCAAGATGCTCTTGTAAAAGCACAAGCTACGTTAGAAGCAAGCACAACAGAACCAGGTGCGTTGATTGGCCTTATCGAATTGGGTGCATTACACAAAATGACAATTCGCCAAATTCGAAGTGCTTTAGAGGCGGGCGATATTTCCTCTGAAACTATCGAACCAATTACTGCACATCGCTGGACTGAACAATTTGAAGCACTTCGTATGCGTACTGAAGCGTATAAACAACGTACGAAAGACAATGTGAAGGTATTCTTGGCTAATATGGGCCCTATTCCTCAACATAAACCTCGTGCGGACTTCTCCACAGGCTTCTTTGAAGTAGCGGCATTCGAAGTAATCAAAAATGATGGTCATGAAACAACGGCTGATGCGGCAAAGCGGCTCGTGAAAGTGGCGCCGATGTGGTAGTTATCTGTTCTACAGATGATACGTATCCTGAATTGGTTCCACCACTTGCGAAAGAATTGAAAGAAACTATGCCGAATGTAACGGTTATTTTGGCAGGGGCACCTTCTAAGGACCTAGAGCCTGTATATCGTGAAGCAGGTGTAGATGATTTCATCTCTGTTCGTGCAAACTGCTACGCTATTTTAAATACGTTACAAGATAAGAAAGGGATGTGAGCTCATGTTTAAAAATCCAGACTTCTCCTCTCTTGGCTTGGGATCTCAGTCTGCCACATCGCGCGATGCATGGCTTGCTGAACTTCAAAAAGAAACAGGAAAAAGCTTTGAAGACTTATATAACACGACAATGGAGCAAATCCAATTAAAACCTCTCTATACAGAGATGGATTATGAAGGAATGACACACCTTGACTATATGGCTGGTGTACCTCCATTCTTGCGTGGACCTTATCCTACAATGTACGTTACTCGTCCTTGGACAGTTCGTCAGTACGCTGGTTTCTCCACAGCAGAAGAATCCAATGCGTTCTATCGTCGTAACTTGGCAGCGGGCCAAAAAGGGTTGTCTATCGCCTTTGACCTTGCTACTCACCGCGGTTATGACTCCGATCATCCTCGCGTAGTAGGTGACGTTGGTAAGCGGGTGTTGCGGTAGACTCTATCCTCGATATGGAAATTCTATTCTCCGGTATCCCTCTTGACCAAATGTCCGTATCCATGACTATGAACGGCGCTGTATTGCCAGTAATGGCGTTCTACATCCTAGCAGGTGAAGAACAAGGCGTTGATAAAAAGGTTATGGCCGGTACAATTCAAAACGATATCTTGAAAGAATTCATGGTACGTAATACTTACATTTATCCACCAGCTACGTCCATGCGTATCATCGGTGATATCTTTGCGTACACATCCCAATATATGCCTAAGTTCAACAGTATCTCCATTTCTGGCTACCATATGCAAGAAGCGGGTGCTACTGCGGATATCGAATTAGGTTACACATTGGCCGATGGCCTTGAATACATCCGCACAGGTGTAAATGCAGGCCTTCACGTAGATAAATTCGCACCACGCTTGTCCTTCTTCTGGGCAATCGGTAAAAACTACTTCATGGAAGTGGCAAAAATGCGTGCGGCTCGTATGTTGTGGGCTAAGATTATTAATAGCTTCGGCTCTGAAATCCTAAATCCATGGCACTTCGTACACATAGCCAAACATCTGGTTGGTCCTTAACAGAACAAGATCCATTCAACAACGTAGCTCGTACATGTATGGAAGCGATGGGCGCCGCATTGGGCCATACGCAATCCCTACATACAAATGCGCTTGACGAAGCCATCGCGTTACCTACAGACTTCTCTGCACGTATTGCGCGTAATACACAACTTTACATCCAAGACGAAACTAAGGTATGTAAGGTTATCGACCCATGGGGCGGTTCCTACTATGTAGAAGCCTTGACTGATGAATTGATTCGTCGTGCTTGGGGCCATATTCAAGAAATCGAATCCCTTGGCGGTATGGCGAAAGCGATTGACACAGGTCTTCCTAAGATGCGTATTGAAGAAGCGGCGGCTCGTCGCCAAGCTCGTATCGACTCTGGTCGTGAAGCCATTGTTGGTATCAACAAATACCGTCTAGATAAAGAAGATCCATTGGATATCCTCGACGTAGATAATACGGCTGTACGGGAAGCGCAAATTCGTCGTCTCGAACAATTGCGTGCTAACCGTGACGAAGATAAGGTTCAATCCTGCCTCGAAGCGATTACCAATGCTACAGAATCCGGGGAAGGAAACTTGCTTGCCCTTGCACTTGAAGCAGCTCGTGCTCGTGCATCCTTGGGTGAAATTTCCTTTGCTGTTGAAAAAGTATGTGGCCGTCATAAAGCGGTTATCCGCTCTATTTCCGGTGTATACTCCAGTGAATATGAAGATGACGATGTTATCAAAGAAGTACGTCAAATGGCAGATGACTTTGAAGAACTCGAAGGTCGTCGCCCTCGTATCATGATTGCTAAGATGGGCCAAGACGGTCATGACCGCGGTGCCAAAGTTATTGCTACATCCTTCGCGGATATGGGCTTTGACGTGGATATCGGACCTTTGTTCCAAACTCCAGAAGAAACAGCACAAGATGCGGTGGATAATGACGTTCACATCGTCGGCTTCAGTTCTCTTGCAGCAGGTCACAAAACATTGTTACCTCAACTTGTAGAAGAACTCAACAAGCGAGGTCGTGGAGATATTTTAGTTGCCATCGGCGGCGTAATCCCTGCTCAGGACTATGAATTCCTACGCGAACATGGCGCAGTGGCTATCTTTGGCCCTGGTACAGTTTTGCCAGTAGCGGCGAAAAATTACTAGAAACATTGACTAGTCACGTTCAAGACGAGTCTCATGACTGATAATAAACGGCCTACTCCGGATGAATTGCGCAATACACAGGACGCAACTTTCACCACTGGTGAAGGTAAGGCCCCTGAATTAGGTGTAAAAAACGCAAGCACTGAGGGTAGTACGTATCGTCCCGACTGGGTGCCAGAAGATGCAAAGAAGGATGACACCTTTGCGTGTCATGTGATGAAAGGCGTCAAGGAAATGCACGACGGCCTCTTATCTAGTTCAGCTCATCTGGCTCCAGCGGTATGTCCCGTACAGCGGCGAAAGAAGTTAACTGTCGCTGATTATGTACGCGGTATCGAGCAGGGGGACCGCGTTATACTTTCACGGGCTATCACATTAGTAGAAAGTAATAATAAGGACCATTTCAAACTCGCTCAACAAGTATTGCAAGCCGTATTGCCTCGTACAGGCAAGGCGTTGCGCATCGGTATTACTGGTGTGCCTGGAGCTGGTAAAAGTACATTTATTGAAGCCTTTGGTAATATGCTCATTGAAGCTGGTTACAAGGTTGCTGTACTTGCCGTTGACCCTACAAGCCAAGTCACAAAAGGCAGTATTTTGGGCGATAAAACGCGGATGGAAACATTGACGAAACATCCAGAAGCGTATATCCGTCCATCGCCAGCTGGTGGTACACTAGGCGGTGTAGCTCGTAAAAGTAGAGAGACCATGCTACTTTGTGAGGCTGCTGGATATGATATTATTCTCGTTGAAACCGTTGGTGTTGGGCAAAGTGAGGTTACCGTACGTTCTATGGTAGACTTCTTTATGCTCATCGTGCTTACTGGTGCAGGCGATGAATTGCAAGGCATCAAAAAAGGTGTTATGGAGCTGGCTGATGCTATTGTGGTCAACAAGGCTGATGGGGACAACCTCAAGCGAGCTCTCATTGCTCGTAGCGATTACGATCGAATGTTACATTACATTCGTCCAGCTACGGAAAAATGGAAAACCCAAGCCTATACTTGTTCAGCCGTTACTAAGGATGGTCTCGACGAATTGTGGGATGTAATCCAAGAATTTGCTGAACAAGGCAAAGAAAATGGGGTATTCTTAAAACGCCGTCAAGAACAATCCCTTCGTTGGGTACGTGATATGATTGACGAACACTTGCACAACCTATTCTTTAACAATGTAGTCATTCAAGGTCGTATGGGCGAGGTAGAAGCTGCAGTTTTAGATGGCGAAATGAGTGAATCTCAAGCCGTTGAAGAACTGATAGGCGTATTTGATAGATCATTGAAATAAATGATTATAATACGATACCTCTTTGATTAAACAATCAAACCAATACATAACTTTATATAAAGGCATAGCATCTATTTTGAAATCGGTCACTTAATCGATAGACCATTATAGATACTATGCTTTTTTTATTTTTCATCAAATGCATAAGTATTACTTTCGTAAAAAGTTATACATAGGATATAATTTAATTATAGATGTATTTTATGGAGTTTAATAAAGGAGAGATTTATTTTGAATCCAGTAGTAAAGAAAATTACAACAGCAGTATTGTGTGTGACCGCACTCACATCTCCATTGTTTTTGACTGGCTGCAGCTTCTCTAAGGTTGCCAATAGCGTACAACAAGGTGTTCAAAAGGGATCACAAGAAGACGTTAAAGTGTTTAACAACTACATTAAAGCCGTTGGCGATTTTAACAGTCATACAGTACGCTTTGGCTATGCTATCGGCCCAGACATTCAAAAACTAAGAGAAGGTCAACATTTAACAAGCTTTATGGCACCACATTTTGATTCTTTACAAGAGAAATTACAAGCCGCTAAAGATGCTGGCGTGCCATATGATGATATGAAGGAACCTCTTGATAAGGTATTGGCTGTATTAAAGGATATTGTACCAGTAGCCAGTGAATTGGATACGTACTACCAAACTAATACATATAAAGCAGATAATTATGCTAAAGAACAACAATTAGGACCTAAATACGTTCAATTATATGATCAGTTCTATGCAGCGTATAACCAATTAGATGCAGTAATCCATAAACATAATACGGAAAACCAACAAGCGCACTTAAAAGAACTTAAAGAGTCTGGTAAGAAAAATGCAGCGGCAGCTCAAGAAGTTCATTTACGTTTAACTGCTTTATTGGATGGCTTTGAAGACGGTAAGCAAATCGATGTAAATGCAGTTAACCAAGAGTTACAAGGCATCATGGACGTATCTAATAGTATTACTAGTCCGGAATATAACAGTGCTAAGAATTCATTAAATACAGCTATTGGTAGAATTCGTACATTCATAGGTGATCAAACAAATGATCATTACAATGATATGATTGAATCCTACAATAGCTTCATTGGCAGCATGAATCGTTTGGATATTAATAAACTTGATAAATAATATCTAACTATGTACGAACATTGTGTGCATTACTTGTGAAAGTCCATGCCTCATAGGAAGTACTAAACTGTAGATATAAAAATTTCATACAAAGGTACATAACGGATGTACCCTCAAGGGCTACCTTAAATAGCAATATTATTTGAGGTAGCCCTTTTTGTGTCTTTACCCATACTAGATCTGTTTTGTGTTCTCATATACAGCGTCTAGTATATTTTTACCCATCTATGGAGAGTCGCATATGTTTTGATGTCTTGAAACGTGGTATAATTATTAGATAGAGCCTGTATAGGTGTGGCTTTTGGAGGTTAGTATGAGTAGTAGTATTACACATTTATTTCTAGCTGGTGGTTTTGTTATGTATCCACTGGTTATGTTCTTAATCGTTACTTTGATGATTGGTATTGAACGATTTTTATTATATCGTCGCTTTCATAAAGATATGCGCCAATTTATAGCTGTTTTGGGCAATCATCCGGGCTGGATTATGTTACCTACTGTGCTAGAACGGGATACAAGGGAATTAGGGATTCTTTTTGCTCGTGCTTTGCGCAACGCTAAAAACTACAATGGATTGGAAAACCGCTTGCAGGACTTGGTAGGCTATACCGATGAACGATTGAAACGAGGCCTTGGGTGGCTTAGTATGATTGTTACCATGGCACCTTTGCTTGGCTTGCTCGGTACTGTTCTAGTATGATTCGCGCCTTTGCTGTTGTAGGTGGCGATATTGGGGCGCCCACCATCATTACTGGCGGTGTATCTGAAGCTTTGGTGGCAACGGCGACGGGCCTTACTGTTGCAATCATTGCTCTTGGCTTTCACAGTTACTGTGCGGCTAAGGTGAACGATTTCATCGTGGCATTAGAGCATGAATGTGGCACTATCCTCGATGCGTACAATGAGGAACACGACCTATGAGACGGCGCACATTAGGGGTAAAAAAAGAGCCTACCATAATGATTATCCCCATGATTGATATCGTATTTTTCTTATTGGTATTTTTCATGGTTGGCACCTTGTACATGAATACGGAACAACAAATTCCCTTAAACTTGCCGTCCGCATCCACATCGACTGCGAAATCGATCGAACCAATTACCATTACTCTTACAACATCGCATAAACTCTACATTGATAATCGGGAAATCTCTCCAGATCGCCTATCTCAAGAGGTGCAAGCCATTGTGCAGACAACGCCACGTCAGGCTTTTGTCATTCGTGCTGCGAAGGACGTGTATTATAACGAGGTTATCGCCTTGTTGGACATGCTGAAAGTAAACGGCGCTAAGTACATTAGTGTTGCAACGGATCGGAAGTGATTCTATGTTTGAATCGCATTATTTACGACCCTTTTTGATGGCCCTATTCATCAGTATTCTTATGATAACGGGGATGGGACTGTCATTAAAAGGCATGGGCGGTACCGGTGCAGGCCAAGAGGCAGCGGAAATCAGCTTTGATTTGACTGATGTTGGTGAAAGCGAGCATGCGGATGAACATTCGGTGGTAACACCTCCACAGGTGCCAAAGCCATCTGAAGATACAGCTGCAACGGAGGTAATAAAACCACAAAAACCTCAAGCTAAGCCTCAATTGGAGGGATTAGACTCGACTAAAAAGACGGATGATCCACAAAAGGAAAAGAATACTAAACGTGAGTGGGCTGTCCCTAAAGCCATTGAATCAGAGGCTAGTAGTGGTGAAATGGGTGTTATTGCTCACCAAAATTCATCATCATCTAAAAAACTGGTAGGCAATACTACATCTACGGACCCCAACGCACAGGGTAACGGTATTGATGATACGAATAAGGATTTATCCTTTTTTTGCTGATGCACTCCAGCTGTTAACACCAGGTCAACGGGCATGGTTAGAACAACCGGAGATTAATCCTACCGAATATCTACGACAAGTGCGAGAACAAGGCAAAGCTTCCTCCGTCCGCGGAGAAGCGGTTGTGCGTGTTAACTTTGACGCAGATGGTAATGTTATCGTAGGCGTTAATACGCCGCGCATTGTTGAGTCCGGTGTTCCTCCAGATGTACGGGACGAAGCACTGCGTATTATCAAGACGAGCGGCAGTATTGTTAATAAAAAAGGACAGGTCGTGGCATTAGCGATTCCTGTCGTACTAGGTCAATAAAGAGGCATACCTCACATACAAGAATGTATGTAAGATATGCCTCTTTGTTATTTCTTAATCAAGTTTTTTGTACTGTTAAAGATTGCGTAGTAAATGATGACGCCACCGATGAATAATGTCACTTGCATTTGTGTTGTGTATTGGTCCACACGCCATAATGCAAAGGCATAAAAGAACATGGTGATGAGCATAATTAAAAAGGATAAGATGCGACGTACATTCGTATGAACTACATGCGATGTACTGATGCGGTCTCTATTAATGGCAACATATGCAAGGGATACAATGATATCAACAGCATATACGCTTAAAATCCAATTGACGGGCACATCGTTAAATACGAACAGGCCAATGACAATAAAGCTGATGAGAAAGAATGCTTTAAATACAGTTTCTGGCATCGTTGATTCTTTTTGTTTTGGTGTGCGTTCCTTGTGTTGTTTCTTTGTCATACGGGTCTCCTATGTGTACATACAGTAGTGATATGCTATTAATTCGTTACTGTATACGTTTTTACATTATTACAGTAATGTTTTTCGTATTATTGCTGTAATATTTCCATATTATATAAATTATAAATGTTTACACGCTGTATCATGTAATCTATACCTTACTATTATAATAATAAATTACAAATGAATCCATAAGCAAATTAAATACCGAACATTAAGAAAAACTAATATATATATTATTCGGAAAAATTACATAAGATTTATTGAACCAAGCTTTCACATATGGTACAATTATCCTATAAGAAATCTAGCTTTCATCATGCAAAGGAGACATCATGATACCACGTTATACACGAGAAGAAATGGGCCATATTTGGAGCGAACGCAACGAGTTCGACACAATGTTATTGGTTGAAACATTGGCATCTGAAGCGCAAGCAGAGCTTGGCATTATTCCGAAGGAAGCAGCTAAAATCATTCGGGAAAAAGGTAATTTTGATGTTGAAAGAATTCACGAAATTGAACGTGAAACAAATCATGACATCATTTCCTTTGTAACTGCTGTGGGCGAATACGTTGGCCCTGAAGCGGCTAAATATATTCACCTTGGTTTGACATCCACTGACGTTAAGGACACTGCCCTTGGCTATATGATGAAACAAGCTTGCGATATTTTAATCGAAGATTTGAAGCAATTACGTGATGTATTGCGTCGTCGTGCCGCTGAATTCAAACATACCCCTATGATTGGCCGTACTCACGGTATTCATGGTGAACCTACTACATTTGGCTTGAAACTTTGCCTTTGGATGGCAGAGGTAGAACGCGATATTGAACGCATGGAACATGCTCGTAAAAGCGTAGCTGTTGGCAAATTATCCGGCGCTGTTGGCACATACTCCAACATCGACCCATTCGTAGAACAATACGTATGTGAAAAACTAGGTCTTGAACCTGTTAAAATCGCGACCCAAGTCGTACAACGTGACCGTCATGCTGAATTATTGTCCACCATCGCTGTTGTAGGCGGCACATTGGACAAAATCGGCAAAGAAATCCGTCACTTGCAACGTACAGAAGTGCGCGAAGCGGAAGAATACTTCAGCCCTAAACAAAAGGGTTCCTCTGCGATGCCTCATAAACGCAATCCTATTACGTGTGAAAGAATTTGCGGTATGGCGCGCTTGCTTCGCGGCTATGCTCAATCTGCGTTCGAAGACCAAGCTTTGTGGCATGAACGCGATATCTCTCATAGCTCCGTAGAACGCGTTATCTTGCCAGACGCAACAATCGCATTGAACTATATGTTGCACCTAACAATTCGTACTATCGATAAATTGTTGGTATACCCTGAAACAATGCTTAAAAACCTTAACCTTACAGGTGGCCTTGTATTCAGTCAAACCATTTTGACACACCTTGTAGACAAAGGCGCAGTTCGTGACGAAGCATACCGCTGGGTACAAAAATACGCTATGGAACGCTGGCTCGAAGGCAAAGACTTCGCTACAGGTCTAAAATCCGATGAAAACATCAAAAAATACATGACCGACGAAGAAATCGATGCATGCTTCGATCCTTATAAACTATTGAAACACGTAGATACAATAATGGCTCGTTTCGGCCTATAACTCTACCGGCACAGGACGGGCACCCTCCTCAAAGCCTCCACCGCCTTAATCTGTCCCCTTCGGGGACAGGGCAAAGTCGTTTTGAGAAGGGTACCCGTCCTTTAGCTATAAGTTCTATGCCGAAACGGGCCATAGGGAGAAGGACAGAGTCGTTTTCTGAATGGACCATCCTTTTTGCATTAAACCTTCTATGCCGAAAACGAGCCATAGAGAAGACAGGGCAAAGTCGTTTTGAGAAGGGTACCCGTCCTTTTTTGTTTATAGCAAGTGCCGTATTTTCTTACGGTGCTTCATAATTATTATTAGTTAGAAAGGGGATAGGCTAAGTAAAAAAACGACTTTGTGTTTCGCCCTAGTATGTATTTTGTTATGGGGTTTTTGTTTAGCATGCTTGGTATGGGGATAAGGGCGAAAACATTTTGAATGATGGATGATGAGGGTTCAAAAAACGACTTTGGCCCTGCGAAGCCCGAAGGGCGAAGTCAGACCCGGCCGGTGGAGTTTTTTGAACCCTTATCATCCATAACCTATAGTTGTTGATTTATCCCAATAAAAGGAGGATACATGAAAAACACCATAAGAAAATACGCACCGCCTATCTTTCATTGCATTAACGACTTCGGTCAAGGTTCATTGGCTGCGCTTATACCATTTTTTATTACGAACTTTGGCCTTAATTATTATCAATCGGCTTCCATTATTTTCTGTAATACCGTGGTAGCGTCTATTGCGCAGCCTATTTTGGGGTATGTAGCGGATCGATGGCGCGTACCTTGGTTTATTCCGGTAGGCTTTACGGTGACTCTTGTGTCCATTAGTGCTATGGCGCTGGCTACGAACTATGAAATGATTCTTGCTTTGTCTCTTTTAGCTGGCGTAGGGGCAGCATTATTCCATCCTGAGGCGGCTCTTTTGGTGAATCGCACGCAATCTCATGAAATTGGCAATGCTATGGGGCGCTTTGCAGTGGGTGGCAGCGCTGGTTTTGCATTAGGGCCGCTTATTGCTGGTGGCGTTTATGTTTTTGGGGCGCACTTCCTCTGGGTATTTACAGCCATCGCTTTACTGGGCGTATTAATGTATATCTATGCTTTTACGGATAAGGCCGATGTGAGTAATGCTAGTGTCTGTGAAAGCCATTCTAAATCTGTTGCTATTGGCACTAACGATTGGGTGAGCTTCGGGAAGTTATTCTTTGTCATAGCCTCAAGGTCTATACTGTTTTCTGTGTTGTCTATCTTTATTCCAATTTTGTATATTACCGTTATTAATGGTGAAGCTGGTGCGTCGAGCTTAGCACTTACGATGTACTTTGCCATGGGGGCGATTCTTACCTATATGGGCGGTGCTTTATCTGATAAGCTCGGCTTTCTTAAAACAGTGCGTTTAGGTAATATTATATTTTTACCATCCGTATTAGTGTTTATCTTCGTACCGAATGTATGGGGATTCTTTGGCGCCATGATACCGATGGCCTTTGGCGTATTCTCACAATATGGACCTATTACCGTTCTAGGTCAAAAATACCTTGCTAAAAATGCAGGTTTTGCATCAGGTATTACATTGGGCCTCGGCATTACTTTAGGTGGCCTCGTAGCACCATACATTGGACATTTAGCAGATATTTACGATGTACAAACAGCATTAATGACATTGATACCTGTTGGTGCAGTAGGATTATTAATGAGCTTCTGGTTGAAAGAACCCAAATAAAATAGAATTTGTGTAATCTTTATTTAGTCTTTTCGTGCTTTGCTATTATGTTGTATAATAACTATGGATTAATTTGACTTTCACATTTGGAGGACATCGATATGGCAACAAGTATGGTAATCGGCACTCAATGGGGTGACGAGGGTAAAGGTAAAATCGTTGACTGGATCGCGGAACGTGCTGACGTTGTAGTACGTAGCCAAGGCGGTAACAATGCAGGTCACACTGTTGTGGTAGATGATAAAGCATTTGCGCTTCGTTTATTGCCAAGTGGTATTTTGTACGATGATAAACAAAATATCGTTGGTACAGGCGTTGTTATTGACCCTAAGGTGTTGTTACAAGAAATCGAAGGTCTTGAAAAACAAGGTAAATCCGCAAAATCCCTTCACATTTCTGACCGCGCTCATGTCATCATGCCATACCATATCGCTCTTGATATGGCCGAAGAAGCATCCAAAGGTGATGCTAAAATCGGTACAACTAAAAACGGTATCGGTCCTTGCTACGCTGATAAAATCAACCGTATTGGCATTCGTATCTGCGATTTGTATGATATGGAAACGTTTAAACAAAAATTGGCGTACAATGTTGAGTTTAAAAATAAAATGCTTACTAAGGTATACGACGCTGAACCTGTTAATTATGATGAAATCCTCGCGGATTACACTAAATATGCAGAGGCTTTGAAACCTTATGTAACAGATACAAATATCGCTGTATTGAAAGCGATTCAAGAGGACAAAAAGGTATTGTTCGAAGGCGCGCAAGCAACTATGCTCGATCTTGATCATGGTACATATCCATTCGTAACATCCTCTCATCCAATCGCTGGTGGTGCTTCCACAGGTGCGGGTGTAGGTCCTAACTATTTGAAAAATATCTTCGGCGTTGTGAAAGCTTATGCCACACGCGTTGGTGCAGGTCCATTCCCTACAGAGCTTCTTGACGAAACTGGCGAAAACCTTCGCAAACTTGGTCATGAGTTCGGTACTGTAACTGGTCGTCCTCGTCGTTGTGGTTGGTTAGACCTTATGGTTGTAAAATACGCTGCAGGCCTTAACAGCCTTGATTACTTGGCTATTACTCGTTTAGATATTCTTGATACGTTCAAAGAATTGAAAATCTGTGTAGGTTACAAATTGAATGGTAAAGACGTAGAAGGTTTCCCTGCTAATTTGAAAGATCTTGAAGCATGTGAGCCTGTATATGAAACATTGCCAGGTTGGGAAACAGATATTTCTGGTATCCGTTCTTATGACGAATTACCTGAAAACGCGCGTAAATACGTAGAACGTATTGCAGAAGTAACTGGTGTTCCTTTGGGTATCGTATCCGTTGGTCCTAACCGTATCCAAACAATCGATCTTGTTAACGTATTTTAATCTGCTGTAGCAAATTATTATAAAAATAATAAGCGGAGATTCTCACCTAAGAATCTCCGCTTTTACGCTATAAAATGCCTCATAAAAATATTTTGATTAGTCAATTAAAAATGTTTTAATGAGAATAAAAAAAGAAAAAAATAGATTTAGTTATAAAAAAATAGTATATAATAGTATAAAAGTAGATTGATAATTTTTGATGTATATTGAGGAGTTTTTCTTATGGTTGAAGTTTCTTATGAACGTTTGGCAACGATTTTTAAAGCGCTCAGTGATGAAACAAGATTACATATTATAGATATGTTGTCCTGTAATGAGTTGTGTGCAGCAGATATTTTGGCAAGTTTTAATTTGTCTCAATCCACATTGAGCTACCACATGAAAATCTTAATTGATGCTGGCGTTGTAAATTCTCAACGTAATGGTCTTTGGACTCGCTATTCCATCAATGAAGATACATTTGGTGACATTTTGGAGATTATTCCGCAATTGTACAAAACTAAAGACGAATGCATTTGCGCACAAATTAAATACTGCCGTCTTGATGAACACGAACAAGACGCGTAATCATGAGACGCTGGATTATGCATGTTGATATGGATGCTTTCTTTGCATCCGTAGAACAGCTGGATCATCCTGAATATAAAGGCCACCCCGTTATCGTGGGTGGTCTTTCTTCGCGTGGCGTCGTAGCCACTGCATCCTATGAGGCCAGAAAATTTGGGGTCCATTCGGCCATGCCCATTTCGAGGGCGAAGAAACTTTGTCCGCACGGTATCTATGTGTACCCGAACATGGCTCGCTACAAGGAGATTTCTCATATCATTCACAAGGTGATGGAGGAATTTACGCCCATCATCGAACCCTTGTCGCTAGATGAAGCCTTTTTGGATGTTACGGGCATCACTCATAAATTTACGGGCCCTAAGGCATTGGGCCGTGCCATTAAGGACCGTGTGTTTGAGGAAACGTTCATCATTTCGCTGGCTCACCAAAATAAATTTCTTGCTAAATTGGCTTCTGATTTAGATAAGCCTGACGGTCTTGTGGTCATTCCTTATGGTAAGGAATGTGAAAGCCTCGCAAATTTGCCTATTAAACGTATTTGGGGCGTCGGGCCAAGTACAGAACGGCGCCTTAAGGATGGTGGATTCTCGTTCATTAAAGATATTCAGGCTTTACCTGATGAGACCGCTTTAGTGCCTTATGTGGGTAATCAGGCGCGGCGGGTGTGGGAATTGGCTCGAGGCATTGATGAACGCCCCAGAAACGGATCGGCAATACAATCAGTAGGTAATGAGGAAACCTCTGAATATGATGTAGAGGATCCTGCTGCTATCGACTTAGAACTGCATTACTTTGCCAATCGCGTAGCGAAACGATTGCGTAAGTATGTCTTGATGGGGCATACCGTATCGATAAAGGTACGGTACAAGGATTTTAAAACCGTATCTCGACAGAAACGCCTTGATTCGTCCACGGATCAAGAACGTGTTATTTATGACACTTCGGTATTGTTATGGAATAAGCTGATGATGCACCTCTGCTAAGCAAGAAGAGTGAGGTGATGGGAAAGCACCAGGCCTAAGTTTGATAATTTATTCTTAAAGTGCCCGTTAAACCACACCCGCTCTTAGGTGTTACCGTTAGGACTCTTCGTATGGGCATTGTACAAGATGATTTATCTCTCCATTGAAGCGGATGAAAAAGATGAGAAACTTAACTGTGCTAGACCTGTTGGCATCTAAATTTGTGAAGGGCTATCATGAGTGGAGCCTTTGGCGTGACGTGCTCATGGAGATGGTAGAGAATATGAAACGGTCGGAATTAAAGGCCGAAATTGATTTAGATAATGAAGAATAAAAATTCTTTCAAGAATAGAAACATTCATGATACAATGTACGTATACAGCAATGTGTATACGCATGAAACTATCTGCAAGAGAGGTATAAATATGAGTATATTTCGTGTGGCCATTCATTATGGCGTAAATAGCAACGGGGTTTTATCTTATGATACAGATACAAAAACCGTAACGGTGGATCTACCTGAACAAGAATGGATCGACAAGGTACGTGCATACTTAAATGAAGACCATGCTATTGAGCATGCTACAGGTCTTGATACGTATGAACGGTTGACTGTAAAAACCATTAGAATCTTTGGATAACTTTAAATTAGCTCTTACACGCATGTGGGAAGCCATCGACGTACAAGTCGACTGGAGCCGCCCAGCGTAATTAACATGAGAACCCCTTCGTAGCCATGGTGTTGCTATGAAGGGGTTCTCTTATTGTTGCAATAGTTTTACTGTGAGTCTATAAAGTAAAAGAAAAAGTATTACATAATGTAGAGGCAATAATATGATTAACGGATGATTGAGAATATAGTATAATAATCTTACAAATGTACTAAATTTACCAAAGATTGGGGGTGGAGAGATGTGCCAAGTTAGTTTAAATGAAGCTCAACATGAGTTAAATAGCCTTATACAGAAACTTAAAACTGGAGAAGAACGTGTTGTTTATATAGTCCGTGATGATAATACTGTTGTAAAATTAACTTTGTCAGAAGGTAATAGTACACCCGTAAAGAGATTGGGAATAGGAAAAGGAAGGATAATAGATCCACCGAATTTTGATCAATTGGATAAAGAAGTACAAGATATGTTTGGAGATGTAATATGAATTTATTACTAGATACTCATATGTTGATTTGGACTTTTCTCGATAGTGAAAAGTTGCCTATATTTGCAAGAAACCTTATTGCTGATTATCAAAATACAATCTATTTTAGTATGGCCAGTATGTGGGAAGTGGAAATAAAACACATAAAGAATCCAGTGCAGATGCCTTATGGTGCAGAACTATTACATGAATTATGTGTAGAGGCGGACTTTAAATGTCTTGATATTGATTTCACATATCATGGCTCTTCATACATTAAGTCTATTATTAGGTGCGAAACCACATCATGATCCCTTTGATAGACTATTAATTAGTCAAGCTAAAGCATCAGACATGATTCTTATAACGCATGATAAATTATTATCAGGGTATGATGAACCTTGCGTATATACAGTTTAACTACAAATGCCGTATCATATTTCTTGAGTGAAATGTGATACGGCATTTGTCATAGAGAGTGTATTTAAATATTGTTAATCAAATTTTTTATTTGTTAGGTCTTGATACATAAGCTTAGCGATTTCATACTGTGGGTCGCCAGCTTGCAATTGGTGTGACGGTAGTTTAAATACAGCCTCAGCTCTTTCGTCTTTCTTGATATCGATGCCCTTTGCATCTTCAGAACGACTTATGGAAATGGTATGTGTTGTTGGATTTATGAAGTACGCATTTACATCGATGCTGAAAGCTTTATTTTCATCTTTTCTCATGATTGTACGTAAAATCATAGCTGAAATAGCAGTAGTACCATCCTTTTCGCCTAATAGCTGCTTAGATGTGTAGTCTACATAATCTGCATAGACGTAAATATCGCCAGGTTTGGCCTTATCATAATCTTGTGTATAGGCTTCTACCAAACGCAAATCGAGTTGCCTGCCAAATGGTCGAGAGAACATTTCGCTTTGTAAGTCCCGTGTTTCGCTAACAGGTGGATAGAACGGTATAGGCGTTAAACCTTTTAGCATATCTGTTCGTGTTTCATTTTTCCGTTTAGCGCGACGTTCTGCAGTGACCTTGTCTAAACGTTGACGCTCTTTTAACATGGCCTTTTCTTGTTCTTCTTTAGATTTATAAGTTTTTACAGATACAACACGATTACCAGACATAGTGACTGTTGAATAGATTGGTTTGCCGTTAGTAGGTTTTCCCTCAGAAGCATCAAGCGTAGATTGTACTATGGCTGGTGTTGCGCTTTCAATTGATTTCCTTAACTCTGGAATATTGGCGTAATCCATATCAACCACAGCAGTATCTGTGCTTTCACTTGGCTGCGCAGGTGTAGCCCCGTATGCGGATGATATAGCTAAGACAGCTAATAGTGAACTGGTAATAATCGATCGTTTACATAGTTTCATTATACATACCTCTTTTTATAAAAACTCTCTAATACTATCAACAGCTGTATTATAGCATAGTTCTTGCGTAGATAGATTTAAAAACGCTATAATAAAGTATACATGCGTCTATAGCTCAGTAGGATAGAGCAGCAGTTTCCTAAACTGCGTGTCACTGGTTCGATTCCGGTTAGGCGCACCAGTATAATAGAAGCGGTATAAAGTGTATATACACCTTATACCGTTTTTTATTTGCCACAAACATCCATTGAGCAGGATTTCTATATGCTGATATGGAATTTATTAATATAGTTTGATTATATGTATTTCTATTCAAGGGCTAGTTACGTCAAATATAAGGGTTATAGTAGAGGGGGTGAAAATATGGTTCTAGAAAATAAAAACTCTTTCTATTTAAATGGTGCCTTATTTCTTTCTACGATGGGCAGTACCGCGACAACGCTTGGTTTTATAACGTATATTTTTAATACGACTCACAGTGCTTTTAATACAGGAGCCATTACTATAGCTACATTATTAGTTGGTATGGTATTAGGTCCGTTTTTAGGGATTTTAGTAAAAGAAAAGGGCCTCATGTGGTCTATGGTAGTTCCTGAAATTCTTTCCGGGATGATATTATCGATTTTTATTCTTATCGATAATATTTATTTAGTCTATATCATAGCGTTTCTTATAGGATTTAATAATAAGATTTTAGGGATTGCTCGACTTTCGTTTGTACCTAATATTACTAATGATTTAGTCAAGTTCAATGCTTTACTACGAGCTATTAATCGTTGTGCAATGATAAGTGGATCTTTATTATTTAGTATTATTATTAATTACTCCTTGACCATGGTATTTGTCATTGATGCTATTACATACATTCTATCAGCATATTTACTTTACCGATTAAATAAAAAGTGTAGTAGTACCAATTATTGTTGAGGTTCAAAAGACTGTTAAAGAGCGCATATATGATAAAGCTAAACTTTTAGTAAAGGGGTATAAGTTATTATTTTTTTAAATAAAAAAGATAAATTTTATTGTGTACTTAGGCATACTAACTAGATTATTTTATATTTGTATTCCTATTATGTTATTGATTTTTTTATTAAGGATACATTACATTTATCTGACAGTGAGTATGGTTATACACAAACTATATCTAGATTCGCTTCCTTTATGGTTTTTGGATTGTTAGCTAAATACCTTGCTATAAACTTGACTAAATCTTTTAAACCCTTGTTATTCTCTCTTTTCGCCCTATATGGAATTAGTATTTGGGGGATAGGTTATGTAACAAGCATTGAGAACCTTTATATCGTTTATAGCTTATCAGAAGTATTGCTCTTTACAGCTGTTGTTTTAGTTCATGCATATATACAGTCCGTATTTTCTCAGGATGAATTAACATTAGTAAGTGGTTCTGTTAGCACAGGATTTTCTATTGGATCCATCCTATCGATTACTATATTTACAAACTTAGCTAATATAATACCAATACATGATATATTTTATATATGTGGTTTAGGTATAGTAGTAAGTACAGTTTTTATAATGAGCATAAACAAATTTTCGTGTCAAAATCAGTGTACATAGCGGAGAGTCTATATGAGCTTTTACAATTGGATCCAAGAAAAACTGTTCGATAACTACGAAGAATGGCGTTTGAAGAGCCCCGATTATAATGGGAACGGTTTTAACATAGTCGGAATAGATAACACCTTAAAGGCCATGCATGATGGATTTTTCATGTATATAGAATTGTATCCACCTCATGCCATCGATGGTTGCACTGCGATGAAAGCGCGTGTAGGAAAAAAACACA